>RCMY010000990.1_pt1 | contig 31543 bp, 30 predicted proteins | sample 2041341 | NCBI WGS metagenome assembly RCMY01 (sample SAMN09708234, study PRJNA481090) | Marine sediment metagenome, whole genome shotgun sequencing project. | reverse complement strand
TGAAAAAAGCGTTTGAGGATCTAAATAACGTTAATACTTTATAGTTGAAAGTAGATTAACACAATATGGAAGATATGTCTTTGTGGTTTAAAAGGAAAGAGAAGGGAATTCAGACAGCTACCGAGGAGAAAAAGGACACGCCTAAAGGTCTTTGGTATAAATCCCCTACTGGCAAGATTGTTGAATCAGAGGAATTGGCAAAAAACTTTTATGTAAGTCCTGAGGATGACTATCATGTTCGTATTGGCAGTAAGGAATATTTTGAAATTCTTTTCGATGACAATAAATTCACTGAGTTAGATTCAAAATTAACTTCGAAAGATCCCCTTAAATTTTCCGACACCAAGAAGTACACAGATCGCTTAAAAATGGCCCAAAAGAAAACAGGTCTAAAAGATGCCGTGAAAACGGCTATAGGTAAATCCTTGGGAAAGGAAGTAGTAGTTGCCTGTATGGATTTTAGTTTTATCGGTGGATCTATGGGTAGTGTTGTGGGCGAGAAAATTGCAAGGGCGATTGACCATGCTATTAAAAAAAAGGTACCCTTTGTTATGATTTCGAAATCTGGGGGAGCTCGAATGATGGAAGCTGCACTTTCTTTAATGCAATTGGCAAAAACATCTGCAAAACTGGCACAATTGGCCGAAGTAAAATTGCCATACATATCCCTATGTACAGACCCAACAACCGGTGGTACTACTGCTTCTTATGCGATGTTAGGTGATATAAATATTTCAGAACCCGGGGCATTGATTGGTTTTGCTGGCCCTCGCATTGTCAAAGAAGCAACAGGCAAGGACTTACCTAAAGGCTTTCAAACTGCTGAGTTTCTTCAAGAACATGGCTTTCTGGATTTCATAACCCACAGAAGGGAATTAAAGAAAAAAATCAATCTTTATATCGATTTGATTCAAAATAATCCTATTAGGAAATAGAAAAAGCCCTGACGAAATTGTCAGGGCTTTTTTAATTATATCAACTTTATTTGATAAACCTTCGTAAGAATATTTCTTCAGATTCCCCATTAGAATGGGTTAGAATTCCTTTTGCATCGCATGTACCATCTCCAAAATCAAGGCTTGCAGTAGCATCATTTCTAGAAATTTCAAGAATACCGCTTACAATAAATCTACAAGCCAATTCTCGTCTTAAAGGAACTATAGTCTCCTTCATAAAAACGTTACCCATTTTTCCGGTATAGGTGCCCTTTCCAGAAATCAAGAATACATTATCAGCCCAATAACCGGAACCGTAGCCTTCAATCCATTCCCGGGTTCTATTAGCTGTGAAATTGGCAGAAGTACCATCTGGCCAGTTTCCGCTGAAGCTAGCTTCAGCATCTGACTGCGGATTTCCACTATCATTACTTCGGGTTCTGACTATTGATGCGCTACCCTCCACTGCAACGCCATTAAAGGTGAAGTTCTCCAAAGACATACTCAGTGTTTTAGTTGCCGAATCCATATCCTTTAAATAACTAAGGTATATGATTCCGCTGAGCACATTACCATTTGGCAGTTCACATCCTTCACCAAAATCGATGGTCTTCTCTTTACTGGTGCTGGTAACCACCGTGGTAATCGTAACACAATCAGGTAGATAGTCTGAAATATAATTAGCTTTAGAGGTAACCATGATTTCATCAGTTGCATAAACCTCTTCTCCAATAGTAATTACGTCTTCTACAATCAAATCCGTTTCATCACTTACTTTAAGTTCTGCCACGGTAATAAATCCTTCCTCAGAAATATCCTGGGAATCATCTTTGTCGCAGGATACCAATACTAAAATTGACATAAGCAATGATCCTGCAAAGTTTACTTTTTTGAGACTCTTTTTCATAATAACATTTTTTTAACATTTTAATCTTTGACCGGTAAAAGATGAAAAGGTTTAATATTGATTTAAAAAAGAATAGCTTACTGCCCGAAACAAAAAATATTCCTATCTTTGCGCCCTGATTGAAAATCAATCAAATACATAAAAATCATTAAACAAATATTGGAATGTATTTAACCAAGGAGATTAAAGCCGACATTTTTAAAAAACACGGCGGAAAAAAAGAGAACACAGGTTCAACAGAAGGGCAAGTTGCTTTGTTCACACATCGCATTAACCACTTAACAGGGCACCTTAAAAGAAATCACAAAGATTATAACACCGAACGTTCGTTAGTAATGCTGGTAGGTAAAAGAAGAAGTCTTTTAGATTACTTGAAAAAGAAAGATATTGTAACATATCGTGAGCTTATCAAGGAACTAAATATCAGAAAATAAGACAAAAAGGGGAAGCTAGGCTTCCCCTTTTTCTATAATACTGAACCCGTTTCAGTATCTATTATTTTAGCATCCCTGAATCAAGTTCAGGATAAAACAAAAAGCTGCACATAGTTTTTCATTGGTCAACACACAACAACACAACACGATCCGACCAGTAAGAATGGCGGAAAGACCATTGTTTAATAAACCTGAAGAAATCAGGTTTTAAATCGAATTTATGATTCCAAAAGTATTTAGAGAGGTCATTGACCTTGGTGATGGTAGAGAAATTTCTATCGAGACCGGAAAACTGGCGAAACAGGCACACGGTTCTGTTGTTGTACAATCCGGAAAGTGTATGCTACTATGTACAGTAGTTTCCAATTACGAACAAAAAGACTTGCCTTTTCTACCTCTTACTGTAGACTATCGTGAAAAGTTTGCGGCTTCAGGCCGTTATCCCGGCGGATTCTTTAAAAGGGAAGCCCGGCCCAGCGATGGCGAAGTATTGACCATGCGACTGGTAGACCGTGTTTTGCGCCCCCTTTTTCCAAAGGATTATAGCGCCGAGACGCAGGTAATGATCCAATTGATGTCCCACGACGAGGATGTCATGCCGGATGCCATGGCCGGATTGGCTGCATCGGCAGCCATTCAACTATCGGATTTTCCGTTTGAATGTGCTATTTCCGAGGCCAGAGTTGGTCGTGTCAATGGTGAGTTCATTATCAATCCAACCAGAGCGCAGTTAGCAGAATCAGACATTGATATGATGATTGGTGCTTCTGCTGACTCCGTAATGATGGTAGAAGGTGAAATGGACGAGATTTCCGAAGAGGATATGGTAGATGCCATTAAATTCGCTCACGAAGCCATTAAAAAACAGATTGACGCCCAAATGAAACTGGCCGAAGCTTTCGGAAGAAAGGAAGTGCGGGAATACGAGCAAGGTGCCGAAGACGAAGAGCTGGAGAAGAAAATCCACGATTTGGCTTACGATAAAGTTTACGCAGTGGCCAAAGCCGGTTCTGCGAAGCACGAGCGAAGCGTGGCTTTTGCAACGATCAAAGATGAAATCAAAGCCACCTATTCCGAAGAAGAATTGGAAGAAAAAGGGGGATTGATTTCCGATTACTACCGCAAAGCTGAAAAAGCGGCGGTGCGAGATCTGACACTTAATGAAGGTATGCGTTTGGACGGTCGTAAGACTGATGAGATTCGCCCGATTTGGTGTGAGATTGATTATTTGCCTTCTACACACGGCTCGGCAATCTTTACCCGTGGGGAAACTCAAGCGCTGGCTACGGTAACCTTGGGAACTTCAAGAGAAGCAAATAAAATAGATATGCCCTCTTACGAAGGTGAAGAGACGTTCTATCTGCATTATAATTTCCCACCTTTTTGTACTGGGGAAGCACGACCTATCCGTGGAACATCACGTAGAGAAGTTGGTCACGGTAATTTGGCACAACGTGCCTTAAAAGGAATGATTCCTGAAGATTGCCCATACACTGTTCGTATAGTTTCTGAAGTATTGGAATCTAACGGTTCTTCTTCAATGGCAACGGTCTGTAGTGGTACAATGGCGTTGATGGATGCTGGGGTTCAGATGATCAAACCTGTATCCGGTATCGCTATGGGATTAATCTCGGATGCTGACTCTGGAAAATACGCTGTACTTTCAGATATCTTAGGAGATGAAGATCACTTAGGCGACATGGACTTTAAAGTAACTGGTACTGCAGACGGAATTACCGCTTGCCAAATGGATATTAAAGTTAAAGGATTGTCTTACGAAATTCTGGTCAATGCATTAAAGCAGGCTAGAGCAGGTCGTTTGCACATTCTAACTAAACTGACAGATACAATCGCTGCACCAAATGCAGATGTGAAACCACATGCTCCAAGAATGGTGACGCGCATAATTCCGAACGAATTCATTGGTGCCTTGATTGGCCCTGGTGGAAAAGTGATTCAAGAACTTCAGAAAGAAACAGGTACTACTATTGTAATCAACGAAGACCCTGTTACCGAAGAAGGTATCGTAGAGATTTTGGGAGTTGCGGAAGAAGGCATCTTGGCTGTGCAAGCTAAAATCGATTCATTGATGTTCAAACCTCAAATGAACGAGTCTTATAAAGTCAAAGTAATCAAAATGCTTGATTTCGGCGCTGTAGTCGAATACCTCGATGCTCCTGGTAACGAGACTTTATTACACGTCTCTGAATTGGCATGGGAACGAACAGAGAATGTTTCCGATGTCGTAAATATGGGCGATGAGTTTGAAGTGAAGTATTTAGGTACCGACCCAAGAACACGAAAGGAGAAAGTTTCTCGGAAGGCATTGATGGAAAAACCGGAAGGCTTTGTTGAGAGACCACCTCGTAGCAATGACCGAAACCGTGGAAGAGATGATCGTCGCGGAAGAGATAACAGAGACCGCAAGCCCAGAAGGGACTAGTCAAAAAGACGCTTAAATTTAGAGCCCTGACCTTTCCGTCAGGGCTTTTTTTTTACATAATTGTAAAAATATCACCCCAGATTGTAACATTCCTGTCATTTTTACGTATAAGTATATGCAGTCTATGCAACTTGAACTTAAACACAGTAGATGAGACAGCTTAAGATTACAAAACAGGTTACCAATAGGGAAACCGCATCTTTGGACAAGTACTTGCAAGAAATTGGCAAAGTAGACTTGATTACTGCAGATGAAGAAGTAGAATTGGCACAACGCATCAAGGCAGGCGACCAGCTCGCTCTTGAAAAACTTACAAAGGCCAATCTTCGATTCGTGGTATCGGTTGCCAAACAGTACCAAAACCAAGGCCTTACTTTACCCGATTTGATCAACGAAGGAAACTTAGGATTGATTAAAGCGGCACAACGTTTTGACGAAACCCGTGGATTTAAATTTATCTCATACGCCGTATGGTGGATTCGTCAATCCATATTACAAGCATTGGCAGAACAATCACGCATTGTACGTTTGCCATTGAATAAAATTGGGTCTATTAATAAAATAAACAAAACCTTTGCCTTTTTGGAGCAAGCGCATGAAAGAATGCCTTCTGCAGAAGAGATCGCAAAAGAATTGGATATGACCGTTGCGGATGTTAAACAATCCTTGAAAAACTCAGGACGCCATGTCTCCATGGATGCACCTTTGATCGCTGGTGAGGATTCTAACCTTTATGATGTACTTCGTAGTGGGGAATCCCCTAATCCGGACAGGGAATTGTTGCACGAATCATTGCGTACAGAAATCGAAAGAGCTTTGGAAACCTTGACACCAAGAGAAGCAGATGTTATTCGTTTGTATTTTGGATTAGCAGGACAACATTCAATGACCTTGGAGGAAATAGGCGAGACTTTTGACCTTACTAGGGAAAGAGTTCGTCAGATTAAGGAAAAGGCGATACGCAGATTAAAGCATACTTCTAGAAGTAAAATATTGAAGACCTATTTAGGGTAGGTTAATTACAATATTCACAATGTTAAATTCTTCTTAAATTGGAAATTTGGCATATATATTGTAATTTTAATGTTAACAACAGTTTATCATGACTGTTCGTTTTTTGATTGATGAATAAACTCCGGCTGATTACCGGAGTTTTTCATTTAATAGCTTTTCAGAAACCCATCACAATAGTTTTATTCTCCTCCAACAAGGCTAACTTGATTTATCATCTTTGCCCAACTCCTCTACTGTTAATGAATTCACAAAGTCCTATTTATGTAACAATAGTAGCTTCTAGCAACCAACTTGCAAACTATTTTTATTGGATTATATGCTCATGTAAAACAAATAAAAATAGAAATAATGGAAGAACAATTAGAACAAGTAATAAGTATGCCAAGAATTGGCGATGCCGCTCCAGAATTCAAAGCAGTAACAACGCAGGGTGATATCAATTTTCCAGCCGATTATAAGGGCAGTTGGGTAATCTTATTCAGCCATCCTGCAGACTTTACCCCAGTATGTACGTCAGAGTTTATGACATTCGCTACTATGGAGGAGAAGTTTAATAATGCAAATTGTAAGCTTGTTGGCCTTTCGATTGATGGTCTTTATAGCCATATAGCATGGCTAAGAACAATCAAAGAAAAGATTGAATATAAAGGAATGAAGGATGTCGAGGTCAACTTTCCATTGATTGAGGACATTACAATGAATGTTGCCAAAAAATACGGAATGATCCAACCTAATGAGGATACTACCAAAGCGGTTAGAGCAGTGTTCTTTATTGATCCAAAAGGAATTATCAGAACAATTATTTACTACCCACTAAGTTTGGGAAGAAATTTCGATGAGCTCTACAGGGTAATTATTGCCTTGCAAGCAGCTGATGAATTTGGAGTTGCTACTCCGGCAGACTGGTACCCTGGCGATGATGTAATTATTGGACCTGCAGGTTCTTGTGGTACTGCCAAGGACAGGATGGAAGACGGTGATATTGACTGTAAAGATTGGTTCTTCTGCACTAAGAAATTGGATAAAGCTACCGTCTTAGGTAGAGTGTTGAAAAAATAGCACTGAAAAGAACATTACTTACATAATAACAGGCATACAGATGGGCAATAGGTATTAAATATTTATTGCCCGTTTTTACGTTTAACTTATTATACCATATATTTAGTCTAAAACAATTACTTTCCATAATTCAAACCTAAATTTGCATGAAAGCTGTCGAAAAAAAATGAACGCTAAAAACGAACAACCAAACAATCCTTTACACGGCGTAAAACTAGTGGATGTTTTAGAATATCTTACCCAAAAATACACCTGGGAAGAGTTGGCCAATCAGATAAACATCAATTGCTTTAAAAGCAATCCTTCCATAAAATCATCTCTTGCATTTTTACGTAGAACGCCTTGGGCAAGAGAAAAAGTAGAACGACTATATTTACACTCAATCCGTAATTAAATGCCTTTCAATATCGTTCTTATAGAACCTGAAATCCCTAATAACACAGGTAATATTGGTCGACTTGCCTTGGCTTCCGGTTCCAACCTACATCTGGTAAAACCCTTTGGTTTTGAGATAGATGATAAACGTCTTAAACGTGCCGGATTGGATTATTGGCCCCATATTTCACTGTTCATTTATGAAAGCTTAGACGATTTTTACTTAAAACACAAAGACAAAAATCTAGTATATTTTTCGAGCCACGGTAAAAAAATCCATTGGTCAATTGACTATAAAGACGATATGTTCTTGGTTTTTGGAAAGGAATCTGTTGGCCTACCCAAAGAAATCATTGATTCAAATACCGACAAACTTTACAAAATTCCCTTATTTAGTCCTCACATCAGAAGTTTGAATTTAGCAAATGCCGTTAGTATTGCTGTTTATGAAGGCTTAAGGCATATCTAACAAGAATGGCATTCTAAATACCTCGCTCAGAAAACAACCATTGTTTTAATATTTTTATAGGAAACCCATCCTTCTTGTTGTAATGATGCATCCATTACTAGCGAGGCCAATATAATTGAAAATCAAAGCTATATAAATTTTATAAAGGATTAATCTCTAGAGACTCGCTAATAAACACCAAAAAAGGCAAATCCTCATCCGACGCTGTTCTGTATGGCGTGACCAACCGGCATTTTTAACAACTTTAAAACGAAAGCTTATGAAATGATGCAAAAAATGATGGATAGTAAGGCATGGAGTTCTATCGGATAACTATCCACTGAAACTGACTTGATCAAGTATTTCCCAGACAAAAATTCGACATTTTAGGTTTAAGGCTTGGCGCTAAAAACGCTCGCAAATGACTACTTTTGTATAAACTATTTTGAGTAATATACTATGAGTACAGTTAAAATAGCCCCATCCCTGCTTGCAGCCGATTTCGGCAACCTTCAACGAGATGTAGAAATGGTAAATCAAAGTGAGGCCGATTGGCATCATATTGATGTTATGGACGGAGTATTCGTACCCAATATTTCCTATGGAATGCCTGTTATAAAGGCCATCCAAAAACATGCCACAAAACCATTGGATGTTCATTTAATGATTGTAGATCCCGATAGGTATATAAAAGCTTTTGCTGATTTGGGAGCCAGCATTTTGAGCGTTCATTATGAAGCTTGCAACCATCTACATCGTTCATTACAAGCTATAAAGGCAGAAGGCATGAAAGCTGGAGTTGCTATTAATCCTCATACGAATATTAGTTTATTGGAAGATACCATAAATGATATAGACCTGGTCTGTCTAATGAGTGTCAACCCAGGATTTGGCGGCCAGTCTTTTATTAAAAATACGTATGAAAAAGTAAGATCACTAAAGGCACTGATAAACAATAAAAGAGCAAAAACACTAATAGAAATTGATGGTGGTGTTACCTCTAAAAATGCAAAAGCATTAGTTGATGCAGGAGCAGATGTTTTAGTGGCTGGCAGTTTTATCTTCAAAAGTGATAATCCCACACAAACTATTCAGGAATTAAAAAAGCTAGTAGGATAATGAATCATTTTGATATTGTCATTGTTGGTGGCGGACCTATAGGAATCGCTTGTGGATTGGAAGCCCAGAAAAATGAGCTTAGCTATATCATCATCGAAAAAGGTCCTATCGTAAATTCACTATTCAACTATCCAATAAACATGCAGTTCTTCTCATCTTCTGATTTATTGGAAATTGATAACATTCCTTTTATCAGCATTGAGGCCAAGCCTAAAAGGAATGAAGCTCTTGAATATTATCGAAGAATTGTCACTAATAATGATTTGAAAATTAATCTCTTTGAGACCGTTGAAAATGTCAACAAAGTAGTTGAAGGTTTTGAAATCATCACAGATAAACAAAAATACAATGCTGCCAATGTCATTATTGCAACAGGCTTTTATGATATCCCAAACTTACTAGATATTCCGGGAGAGGATTTAGATAAGGTTTCACATTATTATAAAGACCCGCATTTTTATGCAAGTCAAAAATTGGCTGTAATCGGTGGTAGTAATTCCGCTGTTGATGCGGCGCTCGAATGTTATCGAAAAGGTGCCGAAGTTACCTTGATAATTCGAGAACCTGAAGTTGGTAGACGCGTAAAATATTGGGTACGACCTGATATCATAAATCGCATTGAAGAAGGTAGTATTAAAGCCTATTTCAATGCTAGTGTAAAAGAAATTTATCCAGAGAACATATTGGTAAATACATCTGACGGGGACATAGAAATCGATAATGATTTTGTACTTGCCCTAACAGGATACAAACCTAATTTTGCCTTTCTTGAGAAGTTGGGAATACAACTTTCTAAAGATGAAAAAAGGCTCCCTCAATACAATCAAGAAACCATGGAGACCAACATTGATGGACTTTATTTGGCCGGTGTTATCTGTGGGGGAATGGAAACCCATAAATGGTTTATAGAAAATTCCCGTATTCATGCACCTATGATTATTGGTTCTATCTTAAATAAAAAATTGACTTAGATCATCCCCTAAATTTTAATCTAATTGTCGTTTTAAGTAACTTTCAACAAATCGCTTCTAAAACGAAAAACTATTAATCAGTACATTAGTACTATCTAATAAAGTACTGATGAATACATTTACAAAATACTGATTTTTAGAAGGCTTTGATTTGTTCCAGAAATTTGGAAACCCAGCTATGATGCTGATACGCAAAATGCTCAAAATGGAGCACATTGCCAAAAGCAAAATCATTGAGCTGCGCAAAAAGAACAAAAAAAGCATTTTATTTCTTAAAAAAGGGACTTGAAAATCCCTGAAGGAGGTCTAAAGAACGAGTGTAATTCCTTTTCGATTCAGTATAGCTGGGAGTTTTGACTATGGGCGAGTATGCACCACCAAGGTTCCTCTAACATATGCATAATTCCGTTGAGGGATTATTATGGGTTTTTGGTGCTGAGGCATTGACAGCCAATTTTAGCTATTTTAACAGCACAGATGGGGGTAAAATTGTCCTTGTACTTGGATTCTCTTTTTAATGAATAAAACAAATACTTATATGAAAAAGCCAATAGCAATTACTGAAGTTAAGTCACTTGAAAATAAAAAACCAGTACATGCGCTGGTCAACGGATTGGATTTGGTCATAATTAAATTTGATGATGATATTTCGGTACTATACGGAAGATGTTTGCATCGCGGAGCATTAATGTCTGATGGACATATAGATGGTCATAATATTATTTGTGGGGTTCACGGTTGGGATTATCGTTATGATACCGGGGTTTCCGAATATAATAACAAGGAAGTACTTCATAAGTTCACCACTAAAATTGAAGGCGGTGAGCTATTTGTTGACGAGGTTGAAATTGATGCCTATTTAGAAAAGCATGCACAACCATTTAATCGAGACGAATATTTAGGTGCTTATACAGATACACATCCTGAAGATACAGAGCCGTATACAGGTTATATTAAAGAATTGGCCAAAAACGGATTAAAAAACCTAGGTCATCATGGTTTTTCCTCTTCTATGGGTGTGGATAGGAACACACTTCCTAAATGGAGTGATATTCAATTCTTACCTGCCCAATTGGCAAGTCGTCCCTTACTAGATGAAGAAGATGTAGCCACTAAGGTCGTTATTGGCCCCAAAGCAAAAAAACCTTTGGAACTTGATATCCCATTATTTGTTAGCGATATGAGTTTTGGCGCTTTATCACGAGAAGCCAAAATTGCTTTATCAAAAGGAGCTGAACTGGCCGGGACAGGAATTTGCTCTGGCGAAGGCGGAATGCTTCCTCAGGAACAAGAGAACAATAACAGGTATTTTTATGAACTTGCCTCTGCACAATTCGGTTTTTCGTGGGATAAACTAGATAAAGTTCAAGCCTTTCATTTTAAGGGAGGACAAGGAGCAAAAACAGGAACTGGTGGTCATTTACCTGGAAATAAGGTAAGTAAGGAAATTGCTGAAGTAAGAGGGTTACAACAAGGGGAAACTGCTATATCGCCCGCAACCTTTCCAGATTTTCACGGAGTTGATGATTTTAAGTCCTTTGCTGCAAAAGTGAGAGAACGTACCGGAGGAATTCCTATTGGGTTTAAGATAGCAGCCAGCCACGTGGAAAAGGACATTCAGTTTGCACTAGATGTTGGGGTAGATTATATTATACTTGACGGTCGTGGTGGTGGAACAGGTTCTGCACCTACGATTTTACGTGATAATATCAACGTGCCCACGATACCGGCTTTAGTTAGAGCACGTAAATATTTAGATAAAGTGGGAGCAACTGATGTAACCCTAGTTATTACAGGAGGCTTACGAATTGCTGAAGATTTTGGCAAAGCATTGATGTTGGGTGCCGATGCCATTGCCGTATCAAATTCTGCCTTGCAAGCAATAGGTTGTTTGGGAATGCGTGCCTGCGGAAGTAACAATTGCCCGGTAGGAATAGCCACACAAAAAGAGTCTTTAAGAAGTAGACTAATTATCGATTCATCTGCCAAGCAATTACACAATTATTTTGACGCCACTAACAATCTTATCAAAGTAATCGCCAGAGCGTGCGGTCACGATGATATTTCAAAATTCAATTTTTACGATCTATCAACCTTTAGTCATGATATGCATCGATTAACGGGAATTAGTTACGCGGGAGTGAACGCCTAAAAATCAGAGAATGGAAAAAATGATGCATTTGACTGCCCAATACTGGGCTGCTGCCGGAATTAGTTTTGTAGCAAAAAAGGATGACGATAGCCATACCAATGTGGGGTTTTCAATAGAAAAGACTTGTATAGAAACCCATAAATGGTTTATAGAAAATTCCCGTATTCATGCACCAATGATTATCAATTCAATCCTTTCAAAAAATACAATCAGGAATTCTTAGAAGTAATTGAATCCATTATTGAATTAACCCCAATCTGTATTATCCATAAAACCCATTAAATGGGATTTATGTTACTTGGTAGTATTCTTATTAAATGAAATTCCAATTTAGGATTTGCAGACGCCATGAAACGTCAAGAACAAAAGGGAAACTTGAATTTTTATGGAATTCGACATGAAAGTGCAGCTGCTATTGCAGCCTATGTTTATGGTAAATTAACTGGTAAACCAGCAGCATGTTTTACCGTCGCAAATTTAGATTTATTAAAAGTAATAACCAATGTAAGCCTAATTTAGTAAAGGGGAAAATAATCAACTTAAATCTTTATCCATCCTAAAATCGAGCTGATTAAGAGGTGGAATTTCAGTAGCTTTGGCATTGAGCCTTACAAATAATACTTCTTCAAAAATAATACTATATATGACGTATACTATTATGTTATTTTCAATAATAGTCCAAGGATTGAGTATTGGTGCTTTGGCAAAAAAAATATACTCTTAACGAAACAAATTTGAATGTCTCCAAAAAAAATCTTCAACCTTTTGTTCCTGTTTCTATTTTCAACAATTGGTTGTGCACAATTATCAGACCTCGCCAAGATAGATTATACGAAACTACCCAAAGGAACTTCCGATGTTGGCTATGATAGGTTAAGGGGTTTATTCAACTATCCCATTAAGGTCAATGATGGGAGCTATTTCTTAATTGGATTGGATTACAGTAAAATCGAGCTTTCCTTTGATAACAACATCGATGCTTTTGATATCGATGCCATAGAAGACTTTCAATTATTAGATCTAAACATTGGGTATACCTTCAAAATGAATGAAAATTGGCGTTTTGGTGCTCGGTTTACACCAGGTTTCAGCTCCAATCTTGTCAAGGAACTGTCTTTTGAAGATGCGGTTTTTTCAGGGGATATAGTTTTTATTAAGGACAAAAAAAATGATGCGAACGTAAAAAAACCATATCAACTTATTTTGGGGGTTTCGTATTCGGGCAATAGGGGAATTCCCTTCCCCATTCCTTTTATAATTTACTATAGAAAGTTTCACCCCAATTGGTCCTATAAGTTAGGTATTCCCAAAACCAATTTACAATATCATCTTTCCAAAAGATCAAGATTTAAGTTAATTGCAGAACTTGACGGGTTTACCTCCAATATTCAAGGAGGCTTGCTGGTTAATGAGGACCAATTGGCAACTAAGGCAAATATGTCGATTATCGTTGGTGGTCTGCGCTATGAATATAAATTCTCGGATCATATAGAGCTCTATTTCAATATTGCCCATATTTTGAGTAGTAGTGCTAAATTAAAGGATAAAAAAAACAATACTGTCATTTCGGTAAACAAGAGCAATACCTATTATTTTAGAAGTGGCATTCGGTTAAAAATCTAGAAGTGAAAATTCGGGATTCACTCTCGCCTTTCCCTACAAGCCTGCCTGCCGGCAGGCAGGGCTCCGCACCTTTACACAAGGTTTCGGTGCACTAGCGCCTTGAAAGTCAAAAAGGCCCAAAATTCGGTTTGCGTAGATCAAATACTTCACCCACATATCTTAGTATTTTCCCACCCCCCCCTACCAAGTTTCCTTTATTTCGGCTTTGGTAAGTCCGGCTGTGAGGAAAGCTCTCGAATGGGGCAATAAACTATTCAGTCACCCGAACGTCCAGTGGCCTCCCAACGCTTATCAACACCTGTTGTATTTTTTGAATATCGTAATTGGCAACTACATGTTTTTCAATTACTTATGGGGCTATCTGACTACAATTTCAGAAATATTGAAACTGATAAATGTCATCTTTTTTAGCATCTTATAAAATTAACTTTGAATTTGTTTAAAAGTCTCATTAATTGAAAAATCAAATATAGATAAAGAGCGAAAGTCCTTTGAAAAATTTATTAGAGCGGTTAATAATTTTTATCAAAACCGCGAAAACAAATTTCCTGAATTAACGGATAACCAGAAAAAACTATGCTCATTATTACACTGAAAATTGTCTTCAAAACAAATGGCTCGTTTATCAGGTCCTGTTCCAAGAAAAGTTTGGGAAAGGGAATCAGATGAAATATACATTTATCTAAAACAAACGATATAAATAATACAAAAATCAGAGATGGTAAAATGGATATAAAAACCTATGTTCAAACTGTTGATGGATTAGAACAATGGAATCCACTAATGAAATGGGAATTTCCTATTTCAAAAGAAGTATTGGTAAATGATGTTTTTCCGGCATTTCAAGTAGATATGCCTTCGTTGTCTAAAGACACCTATACTTTAGAAGAATTTATAGCAATGATTGATGCTCATCCAGCTCTTCAAGGTGTTAAAGTCCACAAACAACGCTTTGGCTATATGGTTAACGATACCATTTGTGAAGTTGGAAATGTATTGATCAATGGTGCAAAAGTAATAACTATCAATTCAGAATCAACAGAGCTTGAAGACATCAAAAAAACTATAGTAGATTGTAAATTGGAAGGTTGTGAGAACATAAATTATTTACAAGTAATAAAAAGAATTATAGGTTGGATAAATAAACCTTTAGCAAACTAATTATGGCACAAGAAATAGAAAGAAAATTTTTAGTAATAAATGACAACTTTAAAAAAGAATCATTTCAAGAAACTAAAATAGTTCAGGGGTTTTTATCAACTGTTCCTGAACGAACTGTTCGAATACGAATTAAAGGTGATAAAGGTTTTATTACTGTGAAAGGAATAGGAAATGAGTCTGGAACATCTCGATTTGAATGGGAAAAAGAAATATCTACAGAAGACGCTACTGATTTGTTAAAAATTAGTGAGCCTGGAGTCATCGATAAAACAAGGTTTAACGTAAAATCTGGCGGTCATACTTTCGAAGTCGATGAGTTTTATGATGAAAATGAAGGGTTAACAGTTGCTGAAGTGGAATTATCTTCTGAAGATGAGGATTTTAAAAAACCAGCATGGTTAGGTGAAGAAGTAACTGGAGATGTAAAATATTACAATTCTATGTTGATGAAAAATCCATTTAAAAATTGGCCATAAAGCTTGTTTTGTGAGATTCCATAGTAGCCAAATTGACAAATACTATTAAAATGAAGGAAGAAGAAAAAATAGCGGAAGAATTTGATGTCCTAGACATGCATAATTATAGAATGGAGAAACTTCCTGCTAGAGAGAAGTCTCGATTTGAAAAAGTATTAATGACACTTGGTGCACCATTGGCTATAATTTCTTTTGTGCTATTAATGTCTTTGTAGAAATTCCTTTTTTTTAAAACAATAGATGTAGACTCTTTAAGCAGTAGTGCGAGAGCAAATTTTGATACTATAGGCTTAGAGCAATTTATTAGCTCTAATAAAGCTATGCTTGCAATTTTTGTAGCATCGCTTATATTATGGATTACAGAAGCAATACCAAATTATTTAACCTCACTTATTTTAATCATTACTCTTGTTTTAACTAAAGTACTTCCGGAAGACGTCGCTTATGCACAATTAGGGCACAAAGTGATGTGGCTGAATATTTTGTCTTTTATTTTGGCGAGTATGTTAGTGGCTACGGGAGTTGCCAAACGGTTTGCATTATGGTTCATTCTCAAATTCGGCAAAAAAGCTTCTTCAGTAATATTAAGTTTTATGCTCATAAACATTGTTCTATCCTTATTTATTTCTGCTACAACAGCTAAAGCCGCTATATTACTTCCGATCATGATGGTCGTGGCGGCAGTTTATGGGGCTTCAAAAGGATATAAAAACAATTTTGGTAGAAACTTAATCCTTCAAAATTTATTTCAAATAAATATGGGAGCCGCTTCCTTTATGACGGGTTCGGGGGCAAATTTATTGGCTGTATCGCTCATAGCTGGTGCAATAGGAACAGATATCTTTTTTTCAGAATGAATGATAGCAGCGTTTCCAGTAGCTTTAGGGCTAATGGTAATTGCATGGATAATTGGAACAAAAATTATATTCCCAATTAAAAAAGAAGATCGCTTGCCAAGTATTGAAGGTGGAATGGAGAGCCTCAAAAAGGAATTGAAGACCTTGGGTCCTTTGTCCTTTAACGAAATAAAATCGGTGATAATTTTTGGTTCTATTTTAGGTTTATGGGTAACTGATAGATGGCATGGCATAAGCCCAACAGCTGTCGCCTTTGTGGGTGCTATTGTGGCACTACTCCCAAGGATTGGAATTGTAAAATGGAATGACGTTGACATACCTTGGCATTTATTATTATTCTCAGCAGGTGCTTACACCTTGGGAGCAGGATTTAAAGTAACCGATTTACCGTCAATTTCTGTAAATGCGTTTTTTGATTCTTTGGGTTTGGGAGTAAACACACCATTTTGGTTATTGTATGTTATTTTAACTGGAGTTATGGTGTTTAGTGCTTTATTTATGCAATCCAAAACAATGCGTACAATGATTTTTATTCCTATTGCCATTGGAGTGGCTATGCGATTTGATTTTACCATAATGAGTTTGGCTTTTCCAGTTGCCATGTTAATTGAGCATGTATATGTTTTACCATTTAATAGTAAACCAGCACTTTTACTGTATTCTACAAACCAATATAGTTGGTCAGATACATTTAAATTTGGAATTACTATGCAGACTATTGCATGGATAGTGTCAATTGTTATGGCAATGACCTATTTCAGATGGTTAGGGATTACGCCTGCAGGTTTAGGTCTGTTTTAAGTAAAATATCATTATTTCATGTTTGTAATTTCGTATTAATACGAAAGCACAGGAAAACTCCGCCCTGAAAGTCAAAAAGGACCAATACTAGGGAGTGACTCTCGCCTTTCCCTACAAGCCTGCCTGCCGGCAGGCAGGGCTCCCCACCTTTACACAAGGTTTCGGTGCACAAGCGCCTTGAAAGTCAAAAAGGACCAAAATCAAAAAAGCAAGCTTTATGATTTTGCTTGCTTTTTGACTTATTCGTGACCCCGGAGGGATTCAAACCCCCAACCCTCAGAGCCGAAATCTGATGCGCTATTCAGTTGCGCCACGAGGCCTTAATTATTGAGCGCAATTTACACAAAAAGAACTTTGTGGAGCTAATAAAATGCGTTCTAAAGGAATTTTATTTTTACACTTGACACATACACCAAAATCGCTACTATCCAATTTATCCAAACTAGATTTCAAGCCTTTTAAACGTTCTTTGGCTTTTCGCAACGCTGCATCAACAATGCTTTTATTATTGATAGCATCCATTCTAGAAACTCTTCCTATAGCATTGTCCGGTGATATGGGTTGGGCTAAATCCTCATATCTAACTACTTGTTCTTCCGTCTTAACGATTTCAGAATTCAATAATTCTCGAATTTTTTCTTTGTCCATATTTTTATGGAAATTTTATCTAGAAGAGCTAAGAGGAGATTCCTGCCGTTTTTAGGACAGTTTATTTTTTACTATGGTAGATATGGTTTTCCCATCTGCTTGACCAGCTAATTCCTTTGAGACCATGCCCATAACCTTACCCATATCTTTCATGCCTTCTGCTCCTAAAGCATCTATGCTTTGTACGACTACTTTCTCGATTTCTTCCTCGGTCAATTGTTCGGGTAAGAATTGTTCAATAATTGCCGCTTGGGCCAATTCCGGAGTAGCAAGGTCATCCCTACCTTGCTCGGTAAAAATAGTGGCGCTGTCCTTTCTTTGCTTAACTAACTTTTGAATCAATTTGGTTTCATCGGCTTCAGATAATTCGCCACCTGCTCCACTTGTCTGTGCTAAAAGCAATGCAGATTTAATTGCCCGCAAAGATTCCAAAGCGACTGTGTCCTTAGCTTTCATTGCCGTTTTCATTTGTTCCATTACCTGATTCTGTAAGCTCATAACATGATGATTTTAAGACAACGAAGATAAAAAATAAACCCGAAAATAGTAACTATTTTCGGGTTTAAAGCAGGTTGTTCAACTAGTCGTTAATCCACATTATCATGTAAAAATGAGTTATTGGAACGCAACTGAATCTCATCGTTACTATCTTCACTCAATGAAGTTCTTGAAACTTTGTTCTGTACTGGGTTTTCATCCAAGTCTATTCCTTGGCGCTTATATGCTGGCTCTTTTTCAATTTCATCTATATTGCCAAGGCTATTTTGAAACTTATAATTGAAGTCTTTCAATTTTTTCCTGCGTATATCTGCCCTTTCCTTTAACAATTCCTCGATTGGGCTATCCATCGGATCAACCTCCTTTGTAGTTGCGGTGGCTGTTTCTGACCCTTCAGTAGACAAGGTTTTCTTTTCGAAAATCAATTCATCCTCTATTATCTTGGGTTCGAACTCCTCAGCTTTTGATTTAGCCCCGGTCAATTTGTTTTCCAACTCCATATAATCATCCAAACTATAGCGCGTCTCTCCTTCTTTATTATATTCCAAAACAGGAATTACCTCTACATGTTCGTTAACGTCGATGTCCTTAACATCATCATCTAAATTAAATGTAATAACATTCGTATTTTCCTCGGTTTCATTTGAACTTGCCAAAGGCATGTCAAAACTTATAGCGAATTGGTCTTCCTCGACCGTCTTGGAAGACACCACTTCTGGGTCTATAACCTCAATATCCTCCACAGTTTCCTTAGCATCGAATATCACGAAATCATCTTCTGAAACATTCTCCGCAATTACTTCCTCATAAAAAACATTGAAATTCTTAATGTAATTGGTTGTTGGAATCAAGTCCAAGCCGTCCAATTCCTCAACTTCAGTTTTAAATTCTGGCTCGGCGTTTTCCTTTTCTTCATCAACCAACTGATGTACAATATTCTGCGGAATTATCTGCTTTGGAGTTAAATCTTGTTCTGCTTTTTGCTCCTCTTCAAGCGTATGGATTATTTTTTTGGATTCTGTATTTACAATGTCATCTTGTTGGTCAATATTGAAACCAGTAGCAATAACGGTTACGGCAATCGCTTCCCCTATGGTATCATCTTCGCCGACACCCATAATGATATTGGCTCCATGTCCAGCTTCTGCTTGAATATGATCATTGATTTCACCGATTTCGTCAATAGTTATTTCCTGTGATCCAGAAACAATCAACAACAATACGTTCTTAGCTCCCGAAATCTTATTATCGTTCAATAACGGTGAATCCAATGCTTTCATGATGGCCTCATTGGCTCGTGTAGAACCTGATGCCATGGAAGAGCCCATAATCGCAGTACCACTATTTGAAAGTACTGTTTTAGCATCGCGTAAATCTATGTTTTGAGTATAATGGTGTGTAATTACCTCTGCAATACCACGTGCAGCAGTTGCCAAGACTTCATCTGCTTTTGAAAAACCAGCTTTAAATCCTAAGTTACCGTAAACTTCTCTTAATTTATTATTATTTATGACTATGAGCGAGTCAACATTGGCACGTAGCTTCTCAATACCTAACTGGGCTTGTTCACAGCGCATCTTACCTTCAAATTGAAAAGGCATAGTAACAATCCCTACTGTAAGGACATCCATCTCTTTAGCTTGCTTGGCAATTACCGGAGCAGCACCAGTACCTGTTCCCCCGCCCATTCCAGCAGTTATGAATATCATTTTCGTAGTAGTGTCCAACATAGATTTTATGTCCTCCATGCTCTCGATAGCCGCCTGCTCACCAACTTCGGGATTTGCACCAGCGCCCAATCCTTCTGTAAGTGATACGCCTAATTGTATTTTATAAGGAACTGGACTGTTATCCAAAGCTTGTGAGTCCGTATTGCAGACAACGAAGTCAACTCCGTTGATTCCTGCCTGGAACATGTGGTTAATGGCATTGCTTCCTCCGCCACCTACACCAATGACCTTTATTACGTTACTTTGATTCTTAGGTAAATCAAAAGCGATACTCTCAATTTCAGTGTTCTTGCTCATACTGTTTATATTACTGGTTTTATAGTGTTTATACTTTCTACGCTATTCTGCGTTATCCAAGAAATCTTTCAATTTTTCAGACCATTTATCAAATACTGTTTTTCGCTCACCTCTTTGGTTATCTGTATTCATCTTACCCTCACTATGGTCGGCATATGCCATCTCCTCAAGGTTCTCTTCATCTTCATCTATATGTATCTCCTTACCATCATTCTTGACCGCATTCATTAGTAGACCAACGGCGGTAGCATATAAAGGACTAGCCACAGCTTCATCGGTATCTCCTGCCAAGTGCTCATTAGGATATCCTATCCTAGTATCCATTCCAGTTATGTATTCCACCAATTGTTTAAGGTGATTTAGTTGACTACCCCCACCTGTCAATACAATACCAGCTATCAATTTCTTCTTTTGCTCTTCGTGACCGTAATTCTTGATTTCCACATATACCTGTTCAATAATTTCCACAACCCTTGCATGAATTATCTTCGATAGGTTTTTAAGGGTGATTTCCTTTGGTTCACGACCTCTTAAGCCGGGAATTGAGACAATCTCATTATCCTTGTTTTCACCTGGCCAGGCTGATCCGAATTTTATTTTCAATAGCTCTGCCTGCTTCTCAATAATAGAGCAGCCTTCTTTAATGTCTTCAGTAATAACACCACCACCAAAAGGAATTACAGCTGTATGCCTAATAATACCATCTTTGAAAATGGCCAAATCCGTTGTACCACCTCCTATATCAATCAATGCAACACCGGCCTCTTTTTCTTCCTGGCTCAATACTGCATCTGAAGACGCCAAGGGTTCAAGTGTTATTTTTCCCAAATCCAAACCGGCACTTTTAATACATCTCCCGACATTTTTGATTGAGGAAACCTGACCTACTACAACATGGAAATTGGCTTCCAATCTTCCACCATACATTCCTATGGGTTCTTTGATTTCAGCTTGCCCATCAACTTTATATTCCTGGGGTAAAACGTGGATGATTTCCTCGCCAGGAAGCATTACCAGTTTGTAAACCTGATTACAAAGCCTATCCAAATCATCCTCGTTGATAACTTCTTCGGCATCCGCCCTAGTAATATAATCGCTATGTTGTAAGCTACGTATATGCTGTCCGGCAATACCTACAACAACGGAACCTATTTTTAAGCCAGAATTTATCTCCGCCTCTTCAACAGCTTGTTGGATAGAATGAATTGTTTGTGTAATGTTATTGACGACACCCCTGTGTACACCCAAACTTTTTGATCTACCAATACCAAGTATTTCAATCTTCCCGTATTCATTTTCCTTGCCGATTATGGCAACGATTTTCGTAGTTCCGATATCTAAACCAACTGAATATTTATCCTGTTCCATTTTCTATATTATATTTTGGTGCACACTACTTGATTGTTAAACTCTAAGCTTACTACATTATATTCTTCCAAGGTCTCATCCTTGTTTGCCTTTGTATAAAATGCCTTGAAGTTGTTGAATTTCTCTTCAAGATTATCAACCCCACCCAAATTCACGACAAACTGTTCCATTCTAAACTTCAATTGGTACTTAGCATCATCTTCAATATGGATACCAATCACATTTTTCCGCAAGAAATCATCTTTGTTTATGTATTTTAAAATCTCATAAACATCCTCAAGACTTTTACCCGTTATCTTACCAGTGATAATTGGGACTCTGGCAGAATGACTCATGGATAATGGCATACTTAATCCTTCATCATCCAGATAAAACTTAGAATCCCCCTCAATTCGTCCGATTGGCTTGCGTTGTACGATTTTCGACGTAAGCTCACCGTTCACAGTAAGATAAACTTGGGCACTTTTTACCATTTCATTGGCCTCAATGACCTTCTCTATAGTATTCAAAACTAATTTTTCTTTGGGCACATTTGTCAGCGGTCCATAATTTTGTATTAACAATTTATTAACTATGCCCTCTGTGATGTAAAGATTCTGATCCCCAACGAATTCTATATTCAACCTTTTAACACTTTTTCCCTCGCTTCTATGGCTAGAAAACGCGTATAGCCCTGCAATTACAAGTAAAAGGGCTATCATTTTGATGTAGTTCCAATTAATTCGCATATTCAAATTCTTTTTGTATTCTTGACACTTCCAATCCTATATCACCTGCACCCATGGTTACCAAAATTTCAGGGTTTTGTGCTTTTATTTCCTGGATTATATTTGTTTTTTCAATTAATTTTTTATTCGGATTTTCAATTTTACCCAACAACCAAGACGATGTAATTCCAGGCATTGGTTTTTCCCTGGCGGGATAGATATCCAACAATAGAATACTATCGAATTTTGATAAACTCTTTGCAAATTCTTCTGCAAAATCCTTAGTTCTGGAAAATAAGTGAGGTTGAAAAACCGCTAATACCTTTTTATTGGGATGCATCTCCGAAATTGCCTCAAAAACCGCATTTATCTCTGTAGGATGATGCGCATAATCATCAATAAATATAAAATCGTCCTCTTTGATCTTATATGAAAATCTTCGCTGCACTCCTTTGAACGTCTCCAAGGCTTCAGCAAGGCGATAGGGCGAAGAACCAGCCTCTATCGCCATTGCAAAAGCGACCAACCCATTAAGCAGATTATGCCTTCCAGGTTTGTTGAATTTAACCCCTGTCAATATAGTTTCAGGGGTTCCCAAATCAAAAATGTAGGTACCATGTTCTATTTTCAGATTTCGAATGCAATAATCCGAATCATCTTCAATTCCATATGTCGTTCCTTTTAATGGTAAACCATTTCGAACGAATAGTTTACCGCCCGGTTTTAATTTACCAACAAAATCATTGAACGACTTTGTAAGTTCTTCATCACTGCCATAAATATCCAAATGATCAGCATCCATAGATGTGACACAGGCCACATTTGGAAAAAGTCGCAAAAAGGAGCGGTCAAATTCATCAGCTTCAACAACTGAATAATCTGAACCTTTATATAAAAAGTTACTATTAAAATCTTCTGAAATACCTCCTAAAAATGCGGTAAATGATGTTCCCGTCTCATTCAACAAATGTGCCAAAATACTTGAGGTTGTGGTTTTGCCATGTGTTCCCGCAACTGCAAAACAAAAGGTATCTTTGGTAATTATTCCCAATACCTCTGATCGCTTTTTTACATCAAAGCCATTGGTCATAAAATATTGGTATTCCGAATGGTCATCCGGCACTGCAGGCGTATAAACTACTAGGGTACTTTCTTTATGCTTATATAAATCATTTATTGCCGCTACATCATCCTTATAATGAATATCTATGCCCAATGCAGCTAGCTCCAGGGTTAATGGAGTCTCAGTTTTATCATAACCGGCTACATTCTTTTCAATGAACTTAAAATAACGCGCCAAGGCAGACATTCCTATGCCGCCGATACCTATAAAATAAACGTTATGTATATCTTTCAAGCTCATTTATTTCGATAACAATTTTTCTATTTCGTCCACTATATCTTTTGTAGCATTTGGCATTGCCAATTTCTTAATGTTAGTTGCCAAATCCTTCTGTTTTGATTTGGATTGGAATACATCGGCAAAAACATTCTCAAAATCTAAATCCAAATCTTTTTCCTTGATCATTAATGCAGCTTTTTCTTTTACTAGAGCCAATGCATTTTTAGTTTGATGGTCCTCAGCTACATTTGGTGAAGGAATAAATAGTACTGGCTTGCCCACAATACATAGTTCAGAAACCGAACTTGCTCCTGCCCGGGATATGATAATATCACCAGCGGTATAGGCATGATCCATTTTATTTAAAAAATCCAATACCTTGATTGTATCTGAATTGTACTTTTTATATTCTTCATAATAAAGTTTACCACATTGCCATATTACTTGAATGCCTAGGCCATTGAAATAATCCAACTTTTGTTCTATCAATTGGTTTATTCGTCTAGCCCCAAGACTTCCTCCTAAAACCAACAGTGTTGTTTTATTAGTATCCAATCCAAAGAAGTCCAATGCCTCATTTTTAGTATTCCCCAATTCAACCAAATCACTCCGCACTGGGTTACCGGTCTTTACTATTTTCGCCAATGGAAAGAAAGCTTCCATTCCGTCATAAGCCACGCAAATCTTGGCTACTTTATTTTTCAATAATTTGTTCGTTATACCGGCGTAAGAATTTTGTTCCTGTAATACACATGGAATTCCCCTGCCAGAGGCAACTTTCAATAATGGGCCACTGGCAAAGCCACCCGTACCTACTACAGCATGGGGTTTAAACTTGGTCACTATTTTACCTGCTTTGAACAAACTACTTATCAATTTAATAGGAAACATTAAATTTTTAAGGGTCAGTTTCCTTTGTAACCCTGAAATCCATAATCCTTCTATTTCATAACCTGCCTGTGGCACTTTTTCCATCTCCATCCTATCCTTGGCCCCTACGAATAAGAACTCAGCATTTGGGTGTCTTTTTTTTAATTCATTTGCTATGGCGATAGCAGGATAAATATGCCCCCCGGTACCACCTCCAGATAGTATAAATCTATAATTGCCCACTCAATACTTCTAACGGATTAGTATCATCGATTTCAGTATTATTTAAATCAGAAACATCACTTTTTCTACTTGCACTCAAAATTATTCCTATGGCCAAACAAGTCATCCAACTTGAAGTACCACCGCTGCTGATCAATGGTAAGGTTTGACCAGTAACCGGAAACAATTCAACTGCTACGGCCATATTTATCAATGCTTGGAACACAATCGGCAGACCTACACCTAATACAAGGAGTTTCCCAAATATTGTTTGGCTACCATTTGCAACAATCACTATTCTAAATAACAATAGTAAATAGAAGAACATGAGTACAAAGCCACCAACCAATCCGTATTCCTCAACGATAATGGCATAAATAAAATCCGAAGAGCTCTGGGGCAAAAAGTTCTTTTGCACGCTTTTTCCAGCACCTTTGCCTAAAATTCCACCAGAGGCAACCGCAATTTTGGCCCTTTCTATTTGATAATCAGCTTCTGTATCTTCCGGGTTTGAGAAATTTTCTATTCTACTGATCCATGTATCAACACGATTGGAAAACAAATCAGGTGCAGCTTTCGCTGTAAGTATGAACATGGTCAGGCATACAATCCCAGTGCCGATAATTCCCATTAAATATTTCAAAGGATATCCTCCTATAAAACACAACAATAAAACCATGGAAAAAATAATCGCTGCGGTTGAAAAATTGGCAGGAAGAATGAGCATTATTACTATAAAGACCGGAACCCAAAGCGGAAGAATACTTTCCTTAAAAGTTATGACATCATCCTTGATTTTTGTTAGGTATCTAGCCACATAAATCATCAATACCACTGCAGCCAGATTTGAGGTTTGAAATGTAAATCCTACTAAAGGAATACGTATCCATCGACTGGCATTTGCACCTTCAATAGTTGTGCCTTGGGCCAAAGTAAATACCAACAACACCAAAACAATGGGCATGGCAATCAATGATAGCCCTTTAAAAAAGTGAGCGGGAATATTATGCACCCCATAAATGATTCCGAAACCCAAAAACAATAATAGGGCATGTTTGACCAGATGACCGCCAGTAGTGCCGTTACCTACCACATATACCAAGTTGCTGCTCGCACTATAGACCGGCAAAAACGAAAACAAGGCCAATAGTGCAACTACGGCCCAAATGGCTTTATCCCCTTTAATATTTTTAAAGAAATTCAACATTTCTATAAATTTTTAATCGCTTCTTTAAATTGATGGCCTCTGTCTTCATAATTTTCGAACAAATCGAAACTCGCACATGCCGGTGACAATAAAACAGTATCACCTCGTTCAGCAATTTTATATGCAACCTTAACGGCCTCTTCCATGGCATAGGTTTCAATCATTAAGTCAACTACATTACCAAATGCATCAACAATTTTTGAATTGTCATTTCCTAAACAAATAATGGCCTTTACTTTTTCACGTACCAAGGGCATTAATTCTTTATAATCATTGCCTTTATCTACTCCCCCAACAATCCAAACCGTAGGAGCACTCACGCTGTCCAATGCATAATAAGTTGCGTTCACATTCGTGGCCTTGGAATCGTTTATATATTGAACATGTTGAATTTTGAGGACTTTTTCCAATCTATGCTCGGCACCCTGAAAATTGGCAATACTCGCACGTATGGTTTCCTTTCGGATACCAATTAATTTTGCCACTGTACTTGCGGCCATAGTATTCTTTAAATTGTGCTTGCCTTCTAGTGCTAGTGTACTTTTCATCATTTCTAAAGTCTCGTTATTTGTCTTAATTATTATTTTATCGTTCTTCACATATGCCCCTTTATTCAATTCTTTCTTAATTGAAAAAGGCATTAATATGGATTTAACCGGGTGGTCAGCCAACCATTCTACAATAACCCTATCATCTGCATCATAAATCAGATAATCCTCTGCCGTTTGGTTTTCTGTTATTCTGAATTTAGAAGCTACATAGTTTTCAAACTTGTACTCGTAGCGGTCTAAATGGTCTGGCGTAATGTTCGTAATAATAGCTATGTTCGGTTTAAAATCGACAATGCCGTCCAACTGAAAACTGCTTATTTCCAAAACATAGAAATCAAAGTCTTTTTCTGCTACCATCCTGGCAAAACTGTCGCCAATATTGCCAGCCATACCAACCTTTAATCCTTCTTCTTTAAGAATATGATTGACGAGCATGGTTGTTGTGGTCTTACCATTGCTGCCGGTTATTCCGATAATCCTTGCATCAGTATATTTCGATACAAATTCTATCTCAGAAATGACTGGAACACCTTTTTCCTTCAATTCAACAATCAAAGGAACCGTATCAGGTATACCAGGGCTCTTCATTACAACATCGGCATTCAGAATTTCACCCCTAGAATGTTTTTCTTCTTCCCAATTAATCCCAATATGTTCAAGAACGTCTTTATATTTTTTCTTTATTTTCCCATTGTCCGAAACAAAAACTTGGAACCCTTTTTTCAACCCCAAGATGGCAGTGCCAACGCCACTTTCTCCTCCGCCTAGGATTACCAATCGCGCCATCTATCGTATACTTTTAGCGTCACAATCGTTATAATCGCCAACATGATTCCCACAATCCAAAAACGGGTAACTATCTTACTTTCATGGTACCCTCTTTTCTGATAATGATGGTGTAAGGGGGCCATTAAGAATATTCGCTTTCCCGATCCAAACCTTTTCTTGGTGTATTTGAAATACCCAACCTGTAACATTACAGAAATGGACTCAGCGAAAAATATTCCACATAAAATAGGGATCAATAACTCTTTTCGAATGATTATCGCAATTACGGCAATGACGCCGCCAATGGTCAAACTCCCAGTATCTCCCATAAAAACTGTTGCTGGAAATGCGTTGTACCATAAAAACCCAACCAAAGCACCCACAAATGCCGTTACAAAAACCAGTAATTCACCCACACCGGTTATATACATAATATCTAAATAATCGGAAAAAATAATATTACCAGATACCCATGTAAAGACACCTAGTGTAAATACTATTATGGCGGATGTTCCGGCCGCAAGCCCATCAATCCCATCGGTCAAATTAGCCCCATTGGAAACTGCCGTTACGATTAAAATGATCATTGGAATGAAGATCAACCACACATAATCCTTTGCCCCATCACCGGCCCATGAGATAAGGTCGCCATAATCGAACTCATTATTCTTTAAAATAGGAACCGTGGTCATGGTAGACTTTATATCCTGACCTTTTACCTGTTCAACCGTATACTGTTCAGTGATAATGCTTTTATCGTGTTCGCGCATCGTAACCTCAGGATGATAGTATAAAGTTGCACCTACGATAAGGCCCAAAACCACTTGACCCAATATTTTAAATTTTCCTTTTAGGCCCTTTTTGTCTTTTTTGAATATTTTGATGTAGTCATCGATGAAACCAATAACCCCCATCCAAAGTGTAGTCACAATTAGGAGAATCACATAAATATTTTTGATATCAGCGAACAACAAAACCGGAATCAAGGTAGATATGATAATAATCAAACCACCCATGGTAGGCGTACCAGCTTTTTGTTTTTGCCCATCTAAGCCCAGGTCACGAATACTTTCCCCAATCTGCTTTCGTTGAAGTAGAACTATGATCTTCTTACCATATACCGTCGCGATAATTAAAGAAAAAAGAATGGCCATGACAGCGCGAAAGGTGATGAACCCAAACAGACTAGCTCCTGGCACCTGATATTCATTCTCTAAATATTCAAAAAGATAGTATAGCATTATCTGTTGTTCATATAAAAATCTTTACTTACTCAAACTTTTCAATAAATCTGTAACAATCTTATAATCGTCAAAATCAACGCGCTCTCCATTCGTTTCTTGATAGGTTTCATGTCCTTTCCCAGCAACAAGTATTATGTCATTGGCCGAAGCTAATTGGCAGGCCACTTTAATGGCCTGTTCGCGATTTTCTACTGATAATATTTTCTTCACATTTTGCGGTTCAACCCCTGCCTCCATTTCTTCAATAATCACTGCTGGTGATTCTGTTCGCGGATTATCCGAGGTGAAAATGGCTTTGTTGCTCATTTGTGATGCGATATTACCCATTACCGGACGCTTAGACTTGTCTCTATCGCCACCACACCCCACAACGGTGATGACGTTTTCATTTCCAGTCCTCAATGCGTTGATTGTCTCAAGCACATTTTTCAAGGCGTCCGGCGTATGGGCATAATCAACTATTGCCGTGATTTTTTCTTTTGATATATAATATTGAAACCTTCCATCTACATTTTCCAATTCACTTATCAAGCGAAGGGTTTCCAATTTTTCCAAACCTAGTAGGTCCGCAGTCGCATAAATTGCCAATACGTTGTATGCATTAAAATGACCTATGAGCTTGGTCCATAATTCATCATCCTCAATTTTCAATAGTTGTCCTTCGAACTGATTTTCCAGAATATGTGCCCTATAATCAGCATAGGACTTTAATGCGTAGGTATATTTTCGGGCTTTGGTATTCTGTAACATTACCAAGCCGTTTTTATCATCTACATTGGTAAGTGCAAAAGCCTTTTTTGATAAATTATCGAACAACATTTTCTTTGTATCTCGATATTCTGCAAATGTTTTATGGTAATCTAAATGGTCATGTGTGAGGTTTGTGAAAATAGCCCCCTCAAATACCAAACCTTCAGTTCTTTTTTGATGAATACCATGTGAACTAACTTCCATAAAACAAAACTCAACACCTTCTGCATTCATTAAACTCAGGTGTCTATTAATAGTCAAAACATCCGGAGTGGTAAGACTTGTGGCAAATTCCTTGTCACCTACCATTACTTTTATAGTGGATATCAATCCAACCTTGAATCCAGCTTTTTTGAACAATTGATATAATAGACTGCTGATCGTTGTCTTTCCATTAGTACCGGTAATCCCGACCAATTTTAAATTCTTGGATGGATTCCCATAATAATTTGAAGCCATTATGGCCAGGGCCTTATTCCCATTATCTACCTCAACATAAGTAACACCGCTTATCAATTGCTCTGGCATTGTTTCACATACAATGCATATTGCACCCGAATTGATAGCCTTTTCAATAAATTTATGACCATCTGTCAAAGTGCCTTTGATAGCAACAAACACGTCATCCAATCCTACCTTTCGAGAATCAAAACATATGGCGTTTACCATAACATTGGTAGACCCACTTACTGCTGTAAGGCCAACTCCAAATAATATGTCCTTTAGTAGCTTCATGAAAGATCCAAGACAATTTTATCTACTTTATTGATTTCCGTTCCATGGCTAATGGACTGTTTTTTGACGGTTCCGTTACCATGAACCTCAACTTTAATCCCAAGGTTTTCAAGGATTGAAATAGCATCCATGCCACTCATACCCTTAACATTGGGAACGTTTTTGTATTTTTTTTGTGCTTCGGCGTAGTATTTCTGGTAGGAATCATCCAATTTCTGATCCTCCGCATCAAACATTTCAACCTCATCAATCAAAGGATTGGTTGCATATACTTTTTGTGCTACGGATTTAAAAACAGGACCTGAAACATCCGCTCCGTAATACCCTACACTTTTATCTGGTTCATGAATAACCACAATGCAGGAGTATTTAGGATTTTCCGCAGGAAAATAACCGGCAAAAGTTGATATGTACCTTAATTTATCTGGATCCTTGGAAACATAATTCTTCTGTGCAGTACCCGTTTTACCAGCCATTGAGAAGTTCGGCGAATACAACCTATGCCCTGTTCCATGTTTTTTCTCTACTACGTTCTTTAATAGTTGTTGCACTTTAGCCGCAGTTTCCTTTGAACATATAGATGGATTAATAACCTCTTTTTCGAACTTTAAAACAGATCTGTTCCATTCTTTTACTTCTTTAATCATCCGAGGTTTTACCATCTCCCCATCATTGGCAATCGCATTATAGAAAGTCAATACTTGTAAAGGCGTCATCGAAACTTCATAGCCATAGGCCATTTGGGCCAATGAAAGACCAGACCACCCTTTTTCATTTGGATATCGAATGACCGGAACACCTTCGCCCTTAATTGGAAGGCCCAATTGATTATGTAAATTCATTGATCGTAAGCGGTCTACATACTTTTCAGGGTTTTCCTTATACCCATTATGAATGGTTTTCGCAAACGCAACATTTGAAGAAACCTCAAAAGCCTTAGAAATCGAAAGTTTACCGTATCCACCATGTTTGGTATCTTTTACCCTATGGTTATAGATGCGCCAAGACCCTTTTTCCGTATCAACCACAGAGCTAGTATCAATGACCTTATCCTCTAAGGCAGCAACTATATTCATTAACTTGAATGTAGAACCTGGTTCGTGCGATTCACCAATAGCATAATTAAGGCGCTCGTAATACTTACCCGCTTTGGTCATGCCTAGATTGGCTATCGCCTTGACTTCACCTGTTTTGGTTTCCATTACGATTACAGTACCATGATCGGCTTTATAATGCTCTAATTGCTTTAATAATGCATGGTGGGCAATGTCCTGTATATTAATATCAATAGTGGATATTACGTCATAGCCGTCCTTAGGCTCTATGATATTGTCCATGCCAATTGGTTTCCATTGGCCTTTGGCGATTTTTTGCTTTAAACGCTTTCCTTCGACACCTCTTAAATATTGCCCAAAAGCACCTTCAAGCCCAACTCTTGTGTAGTACCCATTTTCATCTTTGCGCTCATAACCAACGCTTCGTTCTGCAATTTTCCCCAAAGGATGTTCCCTTACCGTTTTTTGTTCAACAATCAATCCACCTTTATAAGGCCCTTTGTTCAATAATGGAAAATCCTTTACCGCGATATAATCTGAATAATCGAGATTTCTGGCCAAAAGTGTATATCTGTTCTTATTGGCTTTTGCCTTTCGCAAAACCTGATGATAATATGAGGATGTCTTGCCGGTAAGCTTGGCCATAGCATTGGAGAGCGATTTTATATGCTCTTTAAAATCTTCATCGCTAACCGTTACTGCATCAAAACGAATAGTATATTTTGAAACTGATGTAGCTAATAAACTACCATCATCGGAATATAAATTACCTCGAC
>RCMY010000776.1_pt1 | contig 31549 bp, 31 predicted proteins | sample 2041341 | NCBI WGS metagenome assembly RCMY01 (sample SAMN09708234, study PRJNA481090) | Marine sediment metagenome, whole genome shotgun sequencing project. | reverse complement strand
GCGTCGATCATGCAAACGAGTATCGCCGTGGTTGAACCCGGGGATGTTGCCTACTACGCGCTTGGAGCCACCGGTTTTATCATCGTCATCGTCGCGGGATGGACAACGGCCAATCCCAACCTCTATCGCGCAGGTCTCGCGGCTCAAGCGGTATTCCCCAAAGTCCCACGCCAGAAGTTGACGCTTGCCCTTGGGGCCGTGGTCGTGGTTGGTAGCTGTTTCCCATTCATCTACCGTCAGATTCTGCCCATTCTTGCTTATGCGGGACTCGTCCTCGTGCCGATCGGCGGTATCGTGTTCGCTGAACAGCAGATCTTCCCGCGGCTCGGCTACAAGAAAAACTGGCACCGTCTGACGGGCCTCAAGAACAACAAGCCTGCGCTGATCACCTGGGCGGTCTGCCTGGTGTTCGGCTTCGGGCTGAATGCCATCGGCATTATCTACTTCGTGTATCTGTTCCTGCCCACCTGGGTGCTCTCGATCGTCTGCTACACCGTGTTGGCAAAGCGTGCCGGTGCCGACAAGAGCTATCCGGAAGCGGAAAAAAGGGAGCAGGCATTCGACCGAAGAGTCGAGGAGTATCACGCCAAACTGGCGGTGGAGGAAGCGGGTCAGGCGCACGTCAAGGACACCTCGATGCTGACCAAGCTCATTCGGGCGGTCTGGATGGTGATCGGGTTGTTGATCCCGGCCATTCTGGCCTGGCGAGTCCTGTTCAACAGCCCGGATCTCTACGCTTATTACGTCAATCGCGAGATTTTTTATGACATCACGATCTGGTGCACGCTCATCTACTTCGTCTTCGCCTGGTGGGATCTGCAGCGATCCAAGGCAACGCAGAAGGCTGCACCAGCCTCTGCCGAGCCGTTGCAGCCTACACCAGCCACCTAAGTGATAACGCCTGTGTCCACAGTGTGTGGACACAGCATTCAAATAGCACGCAGGAGACGGCAGCATGAACTCCCAGTTACTGACCGATATGGGTATCCAGCATCCGGAAGAAATCACACACTACGATTTCCGGCAAAAATCCAAGAAGAAAGACGAACTGATCATCCATTTCAAGCGCAAAAAAGGCTCATTGCGGGCGGCCAGCCGGTCCTATGAATACGGTCGATCGCTGAAAGCCGTCGTCACCGACAGCGGTCGTCCCGAGTATGAAAATATCTATGAACTATCACCTTTGGCTATCAATGCGATGGAGGAACTGAACAAACTGCTGGAAATCGCCAGTCCGAGTCGTGACAGTCTGAAACAGATGTTGATGAGCGAACTGGCCGAACTCGGAAAATTGACTGGCGGCGATGACAAGGTGCAGGATTCTCTCAATAAACTGCATGAACATATTGCCACGCTCTAGCCTGGATCATTTACGAAATCACTTGAAGTGGGAGCGCAAATATCATGTTGTATTCAAGCCCATTCGACTATGACATCCGATGGGAGGCACGACCATGACGACAGACGAGATAGCAGTGCGTGATAAAGCGATATCGCTTTCGCTGGGCACGCTCGACAAATTGCCCAAGCATGTCGGCCGACCGAACTATGATCGAGAGTCTTTGTCCGCTGGGATCGTGCATTTTGGTGTGGGCAATTTTCATCGCGCTCACCAGGGTATCTATCTGGACGCTCTGATGAACGAAGGACGTGATCTCAACTGGGCCGTCATTGGCGCGAGCGTCATGCCTGGTGATGCGCGAGTACGCGATTTATTGATGAAGCAAGACTGGTTAGGCTCCGTGACCGCGCAATCCGCAACAGAAAGTGATGCTCGCGTAACGGGTGTGATGATCGATTACCTGCCACCGGCTGACAGCACAGCGATTCTGGCTGCACTGGAGGATCCGGCGATTCGCATCGTGTCCCTGACGGTGACCGAAGGTGGCTACTTCGTGGATGCTGACAGTGGTCTGTTCGATGACCAGCATCCCGCAATTCAAGCGGATGTGTCGAACTTTGACTCACCATCCACTGTGTTCGGTTTGATTGTACGGGCGCTGAAAACGCGTCGAAACGAAGGTCAGCAAGCGTTTACCGTGATGTCCTGCGACAATCTGCCACACAACGGGACTGTAACGCGCCGTGCTGTAGTGGGGATGGCGCAGTTGGTCGACCCCTCTCTGGCTCAGTGGATCGATGCGCATTCGAGTTTTCCCAACGGGATGGTTGACCGGATTGCCCCCGGCACCGGAGACCGGGAACGGCGTCTCGTGGCTGACAAGCTCGGAATCGCCGATGCCGCACCGGTATTCTGTGAGGACTATCTGCAGTGGGTGCTTGAAGACAAGTTTGTTGACGGTCGTCCACGATTGGAGGCCGTGGGCGTTCAATTCGTCGATGACGTGACGCCGTTCGAAACCATGAAAATTCGCATTCTCAATGGTGGCCACGCCTTGATTGCCTACCCAGCCGGGCTACTAGACATCGAAGGCTCGGGAGATGCCATGGACCATCCGCTGATTCGCGGGTTTCTTGACAAGGTAGAACTTGAGGAAATAATACCCGTCGTACCGCCCGTTCCGAATACTCGACTTGATGACTATTACACAACGATCGTATCGCGTTTCTCCAATCCTCACGTAGTCGATACCGTACGCCGTCTATGCCTGGACGGTTCGAACAGACAGCCAAAATTCATCGTTCCCAGCATCGTCGACCGAACGACCGGAGGCGATAGTGTAGAGGGACTTGCACTCGCTTCGGCCTTGTGGTGCCGCTATTGTTTCGGAGAAACTGAAAGTGGCGCCGCCATTGAACCCAACGATCCGTCCTGGGAGCACCTCGTCGATCGTGCTCGTGCAGCACGCACTGATCCGGGGGCCTGGCTTGGCATGCGTGATGTATACGGTGATCTGGCCCATGTCAAACTCTTCAGTCAGCCGTTTGCACGTGCGCTTGACGCACTGTGGGCCGACGGGACAGAAAGTGTACTGCGTCGGTATCTGGACGGGACGTTGTATGTCCTGCCAAGTTAACCGTTTCATTCAAAACCTGAAAAAATATCAACCTGTCATGAGTGAAATAGTTGCAACACGCCCCATCGCGGGACAGCGGCCAGGAACCACCGGGTTGCGCGCATACACTGCAGGCAGCCGTGTTGCATTGGCTGGTGCACAACGAGTGTGTGAATATCGCGGCTCCTGATCGTCTGAATGACGGGGTTGATTTGACGGCGTGTATTGATTTCGCTATTCGCGCTGCCGCCATCACGGTCTCGCGTCGTGGTGCGAATTTGCCTGGATTGGCAGATATGACTGCCGTGTGGGGTGAGCGGGAATGACATTATATCGTGGCAGGCAATGTGATCTGACTGGCCTGATCAATAAGCGCATCATTAGCGGTTGCGCCATGGCAAACAACGAACGCTGGCAATCTCACGCAACACGCAGTGAGTTTTGCCGAACAACCATTGACTGAAAACAGAAGGAGTTCTTTATGGCGATTGATCAGGATTCTCGCTTCGTCAGCCGTCTGACCAAAAAGACGCTGGCATTAGTGTTGGCAGGCGGGCGCGGCTCGCGACTGTATGAGCTGACGGATTGGCGTGCCAAGCCGGGGGTGCCCTTCGGCGGGAAATTTCGAATCATCGATTTTCCATTGTCGAATTGTGTCAATTCAGGGATTCGTCGTATTGGTGTACTGACACAATACAAGTCGCACTCTCTGGTTCGCCATCTGGGGCGAGGCTGGAGCAACTTCCAGAGCGAGCTGGATGAGTTCGTCGAGGTGTTGCCTGCCTCACAACGCACCAGTGATGAGTGGTATACCGGCACCGCTGATGCCATCTACCAGAATCTGGACATCATCCGTACACACAAGCCCGAGTACGTACTGGTTCTCTCCGGTGATCATATCTACAAGATGGACTACGGGCCGATGTTGGCTTTTCATGTGGCCAACGAGGCGGATATGACCGTCTCCTGCCTGGAGGTACCTATTGCCGAGGCCGCCGGTGCTTTTGGTGTCATGACGGTGAACGAGGATAGTCGTGTGTTGCGTTTCGATGAGAAACCGGCTCAACCCACGCCTATACCTGGTAATAGCGAACTGACCCTCGCCTCGATGGGTAACTATATTTTCAATACGCAGTTTCTCTATGATCAATTGATTGCCGATGCGGACAACGAGGACTCACAGCACGATTTTGGTAGCAACATCATTCCCTCTATGATCGAAAATAACCGCGTGTTTGCGTATCCGTTCCGTGATCCGGAAACCGGCAAACAAGCCTTCTGGCGCGATGTCGGCACACTGGATGCGTACTGGGAAGCGCATATGGAACTGGTTGCTGTCGAACCTCAATTGAATCTATACGATCAAGAGTGGCCGATCCTGACGCATCAGATACAGCTGCCGCCGGCAAAGTTTGTCTTCAATGACGATGAGCGACGCGGTGAGGCGCACGACTCCATGGTGTCCGGGGGTTGTGTCATCTCGGGTGCGCGGGTCAACCGGTCGCTGTTGTTCTCCAATGTCACGGTGCACTCGTATGCGACGGTGACCGACTCGGTCGTGTTGCCCGATGTCGAAATCGGGCGACATTGCCGCATTCAAAAGGCCATCATAGATCGCGGCTGTCACTTGCCGGAGAGCATGGTCATTGGTGAGGATCATGAGCAGGACAAAGCGCGCGGCTTCAGGGTGACGGACAATGGCGTGGTGCTGGTAACGCCAGATATGTTGGGACAAAGCCTGCACACCGTACGCTAACCTGCACACCGAACGTTAAATGGACATTGCCATGACCGTTGTTGACGAAGAGACCGTGGAAGCTGTTTCGCGCGGAGATTATCACGATCCCTTTGCGGTGTTAGGGCCGCATACGGAAAACAAGCACGTGGTGATACGCACACTCCAGCCGCAGGCTGACGCGGTCGAGATGGTTGATCTGCAGGGTACGGTGTTGGCTGACATGTCGGCGGTGCTCCCCGGATTGTTCGAAGCCACGTTGCCTGCCAACACCGACTATCGTTTGCGCGTGCATGAAGGACAAAAGCGACACACGATCGAAGACCCTTATCGGTTTCCCTCACTGCTGGGCGATATGGATCGCTACCTGATGGGTGAGGGCACTCACCTGAAGCTCTACGACAAGCTGGGCGCCCGAGCCATGGAGTGCGATGGGGTCAGCGGCGTGCACTTTGCCGTGTGGGCGCCCAATGCGCAGCGGGTGAGTGTGGTAGGACCGTTCAATGCATGGGACGGTCGCCGGCATGTCATGCGGGCACATCCTGACAATGGGGCCTGGGATCTATTCATCCCAGGGCTGGCACCCGGTGAGTTGTATAAATACGAAATAAAGGGGAGTGACGGCACTGTATTGCCGCTCAAGGCGGATCCCTTCGGACGCTATTTCGAGCCACCACCGGGAAACGCCTCGATCGTTCCGGATACCCTCGAGATGCACTGGAGCGATAGCGACTACCTGGCTAACCGCGTCAGGGCTACGGCCCTGGATGCACCGGTGTCCATCTACGAAGTTCATCTGGGGTCATGGAAACGTACGGGCGACGAGCACTCGAACTGGATGAGTTATCAGGAGCTCTCTGATGAGCTGGTCCCTTACGTCAAGGAAATGGGCTACACCCATATCGAACTGTTGCCGATTACCGAACATCCGTTCGATGGCTCATGGGGATATCAGCCCATCGGCATGTATGCGCCCACCTGGCGCTTCGGGACACCGCACGACTTCAAAGGATTCGTCGACCGCTGTCATCGCGAGGGCATTGGTGTGATTCTGGACTGGGTGCCGGCGCACTTTCCACGCGACACCCATGGGCTCGGTGAGTTTGACGGCACTCATTTGTATGAGCACGCTGATCCGCGTCAGGGGGCACATAGCGACTGGGGAACCTTGATTTTCAACTATGGGCGCAACGAGGTGGTGAACTATCTGCTCGCCAATGCCCTGTTCTGGATCGAGGAATATCACATCGATGTACTGAGGGTCGACGCGGTGGCATCGATGCTCTATCTGGACTATTCACGCGAGGACGGCGAGTGGGTACCCAACGAGCACGGGGGTAATGAAAACCTGGCTGTCGTCGCGTTTCTACAGCGGATGAACACGGTGGTACATGCCCACGGCGGGATGACCATGGCCGAAGAATCCACTGCCTGGCCAATGGTGTCCCGGCCTGTCTATCTGGGGGGGCTGGGGTTTACCTACAAGTGGAATATGGGCTGGATGCATGACACGCTGAGTTTCTTCAAGGAAGATCCGATCCACAGACGATTTCACCAGGATAAAATCACGTTCAGCCTGCTGTACGCGTTCACCGAAAACTTTGTCCTGCCCTTGTCTCACGACGAAGTGGTGCATGGCAAAGGCTCGCTTCTGACACGAATGCCGGGAGATTCGTGGCAGAAATTTGCCAACTTGCGCCTGTATTACACGTTCATGTATGGGCATCCCGGGAAGAAGCTGTTGTTCATGGGAGGCGAGTTTGGGCAAGGTCGTGAGTGGGCCTACGATGGCGCGCTGGATTGGGACCAGCTTGACGATCCTCAACATGCGGGTGTTCAGTGTCTGGTGCGTGACCTGAATCGACTGTATAAAAGCACGCCTGCGCTCTACGAGAAAGACTGCGATTCATCAGGGTTCGAGTGGATAGATTGCACGGACAATGAAAACGGCGTCATTGCGTTTATCCGGCATGGGAAAACGGCTGAAGACCGGGTTGTTGTCATTTGTAATTTCACGCCGGTGGTTCATTACAACTACCGGATAGGTGTACCGGTTCCCGGTTTGTTCAAGGAGCGACTCAACAGTGACAGCACCGCATACGGTGGCAGCGGTGTGGGTAATCTGGGTGGAGTGATGGCGGAGGCTGTTCCCTCACACGGACGTTCCTGCTCGATCAGTGTGACCTTGCCGCCGCTCGCTGCAATGGTATTTCAGGTGCAGCCGATGGTCGATCACGTCATCGGATCTGATGCAGACCTTCGGGAATAAACCTGCATGAGGATGTCACTACGCTTCTGAAGCTTTTCGACCTATTGGGTGTAAGCAACCATTAACCCTATAGTTTCATACGCTGGCAAGATAATTTTTCGCCCGAGTGTCGTCATTGCGTAATTATCAAGGAGCCTACGATGGCCATTGACAATCTGATGCTTGTGCAATTTGCCGCCATTGCGAAGGCGATGGGTGTATCGTGCGGTGATGTTCTGGCAGCAGCAGTCACTGGAAAGGCAGGTAACCGTGCGGAACTTGTTCAAGGTATCCTGACATGGCTGAACGTATTACCGGACAGCACATCATGCTGTGCGTCGAAGCCTCACAGTCGAGCAGAAACGTCATGAACTCCTATCCAGGTAAGCCGTATCCGTTAGGGGCCACCTTTGATGGAACCGGGACCAATTTCGCGCTCTTCTCTGAGGTTGCAGAATCCGTTGAACTGTGTCTCTTCGATAGCATGGAGAAAGAAACTCGGATTATGCTTTCGGAAGTAGATGCTTATGTGTGGCATATCTACCTGCCTGATGTACTGCCGGGACAACGCTATGGCTTCAGAGTAAATGGACCCTATGACCCAGCGCAGGGTCATCGATGTAATCCAGCAAAATTGCTGCTGGACCCCTATGCAAAAGCGGTTGACGGGCAGATCAACGGTGACGAATCTCTATATTCGTATCATTTTCACGAACCGGACAAACGGAATAACCTGGACTCAGCGGCTCATGCGATGAAGAGTGTGGTCATAAATCCCTATTTTGATTGGGAGCATGATCGTCCCCCCGACCGTGCCTATCACGAGACCATTATTTACGAGGCTCATGTCAAAGGTCTGACCATGCAGCACCCTGACGTGCCCGAAGACCAGCGTGGAACCTACATAGGCCTTTGCCACCCCGCCATTGTGAGGCATCTGATTAATCTAGGCGTCACCGCCATAGAGCTTATGCCAATTCATCAGTTCGTAAATGATTCGACGCTCCAGCAAAAGGGACTGTCCAACTACTGGGGATACAACACTATCGGCTTTTTTGCGCCACACAATGGATACGCATATTCAGCGTTACCTGGGCAGCAAGTGCAAGAGTTCAAGCAACTGGTCAAGACAATGCATAAAGCAGGCATCGAGGTGATCCTGGACGTAGTCTACAATCACACGGCCGAAGGCAACCATCTCGGACCAACTTTGTGCTTCCGGGGTATCGATAACGCTGCATATTACCGATTAGTTGATAACGACAAGGCTCACTATTACGACACTACGGGTACGGGTAACTCCCTGTTGATGCGCCACTCTAACGTGTTGCAGTTGATCATGGATTCATTGCGCTATTGGGTACTCGAGATGCACGTCGATGGTTTTCGCTTTGATCTCGCCTCAACACTCGCCAGGCAATTTCACGAAGTTGACAGGCTGTCTGCCTTCTTCCACTTGATGCAACAAGATCCGGTTGTCAGCCAGGTCAAGCTCATCGCTGAGCCCTGGGATATCGGTGACGGTGGCTACCAGGTGGGAGAATTTCCGCCATTGTGGACTGAATGGAACGGAAAATACCGTGACACGGTGCGTGACTACTGGCGTGGTCAACCTGCTACCTTGGCTGAATTTGCCAGCCGTCTCGTCGGTTCTTCGGATTTGTACGAGCATAGTGGTCGAAAACCAATTGCTTCTATTAATTTTGTAACGGCACACGATGGATTCACGCTGGCTGATCTAGTGTCCTACAACGATAAGCACAACGAGAAAAATCTGGAAGGGGGAAAAGATGGCGAGAATCACAATCGCTCCTGGAACTGCGGTGTTGAGGGGCCAACCGACGACACGGGTATTCTCAAGATACGTCGCCAACAGCAACGAAATCTGTTAGCCACTCTGCTGCTCTCACAGGGCGTTCCCATGATCAGTCATGGTGATGAGTTTGGTCGGACGCAGCATGGCAACAACAACTCATACTGCCAGGATAATGAGCTTGCCTGGATGGACTGGACGCTAGAGAACCCGGCGCAGGAGTTGCTCTCATTCACACGTACGCTGATAGCATTGCGACACAGGCACCCTGTTCTACGACGCCGACGTTTTTTCTCGGGAGATGCCAGTCACGGAGGTGAATCGGACCTGGGGGACATTGCCTGGTACAACATCGACGGTGAGAAAATGCAGTCCAACAGTTGGCAGAGCGAGCATGCGCGTTCGTTCACGGTATTTCTCAACGGCGACGCGATTGCAGAGCCGGACGTACTAGGCCAGCCTGTCATCGACGACAGTTTCCTGATGATGTTCAATGCGTGGCACAAGAACCTGCAGGCAAAAATACCATTGGAGTTGAAAGGGCAGTGGGTGTGCGTGTTAAATACTGCGGATGACTCTTGCCTCGAAAGCAACCCATCCATCGGAGGCGATTCTGATGAGCTGATTCAGGCCGGAACTTTGCTGGTGGAGGGGCACTCACTGCTAGTGTTGCGTCGAGCGAGCAAACAAACTACACCTATGACAATGAGTTACTTAGGGCCCGTCACACTATAACTTGCGCATTTCAGGCGTCGAGGCGACCGTCCAGCAAGGCGCGAGGAGGGCGAATGGCCAGCCCTTAGAACGGCTGACCATCTACCAGGAAGGCCATCAGACACTGCTGGGTACTCGATGCTGGATTGGCCCGCCACATAATACTCACTGGAAACCTGGCTAACAAAACATGATTACAATGGGCGCGCTCTGCAACGAAAAAGTCTGGCTCTGTTACCGGCGAGCTGGTGTTGTTGAGTTAATGATTATCTGGAAGTCATGAATTACTTTGTGGTAACTAAAACCTGTGTAATACTTGGGTCGAGATTCTGAAATTGATTTCAAGGGAATGCGTTTTTTAATAGTTCTCTGTTCAATTGGTTCTGCTGTACTGGTCGCCGTCAATACAATGACTGCCATAGCGGAAGAAAATTTTGCCTTGGTTCCCGATCTCAGTTCCTTTGATGAGTCGCTTGACCACAGCGTTCAGGTTTCTGGACAATTGCTGGGTGGACTGATGTATCGTGACAGCAAGGAGAAAAAGGTAGATATCGGCCGCTTGAAAGTGGATTTCACGTCACTCGAAGGTAAGTCCGGCGATGTAGTCTGTTTTCGAGTTGCAAGTCGGGATGGTGTATACACTGCCAAATGGACAACGAGTCTCGACGCAGCCATCAATTCAAAAACCAGTGTTACTTTCGATACCAGACACAAGGGCTATCTGGAGAATCTTTCTACTGATGAGCTCGTGGTGATCGCCTCGATCAGTGAGTTGTGCGGCTCGAGCAGCGCCAGATACCTGCCTACTCAATGGGCGCAAACGGACCAGGAAAACTCCCCGCCAGAGTACCTCACTGCGTTTCTCAACACTGATGCGTCTGCTGTGTTTGTTGCGCTGACGCCGCGCAAGAAGCAAGAAAAGCAGGCCCTGATCAAGAAGACTTGCAGTTTGCTGGCAGATTCAGTGGACAAAACCAATTTCGATACGGTTTGCGATATTCCGATCCGTGATCTGGGTGACCATTCGTTGCATAGTTTGTCCATTGTTGCGCAATATGGGTCCTCCTACAGGCCTGCAGAAATCTTCGAGCTGTCAAGTCCTGACTGAGGCATAGGGAATTTCGTGACAACGGACGATATTGACAAGCCGCTGCCGCGAGTGAACCAGGGCCCGCGAAACCTGCTGCTGGCAGCGCGGCGAATGACCTTGCGCAGTACACTGACAGATCTCAGTGACGAATGGAATCTGCTCTCTGAAGAGAAGCAGAAAGTTCTCGAAAGGACGCTGTTCCTTATGCCTGTTGTGCTTGGAATTGCCGCTCTGCTGTTACTGGTGCTCATGGTGTCGAACCTGGGTGGTACCACCATTCATGCGGTAGCCACTACCGAGTATGTGCGGTACACACCATTAGTCATTGACCCGCCGCAATGGAAGTTGCGCAAGGCCACTATCAAATGCATCGAAACACGTGCCGAGAACCTTCCCGACAGTATGTTTGCCCAAACCGGTGAGAGCGATGTCGCGGAAAAAGCTGACATTTCTACCTGCACTGACAATTCCTACTCCGTCCCGCATGAGTCGTCTGCAGTATCGGTAGCAACAACGAAAGTGGTGAACAAGTCAGAGAACGATGCCTTCAACGGTTTTTTTCAGCCGCATTGTGGTGACACGATAATATTGAGTCGTATCGGTTCAGGCAATTTATCCATCTTGGTCGAATCCACACATCGCCCTATAATCAATGTTACGTCGGAACACAAAGGTTCCTTGAACATTCCTGCTAAGGTCAGGAGTCTTGTGATGTCGATTGACGCCTCAGCGGTCGATGGAGTAGAGCCTGCTCTCGTGTGGCCGATGGAAGGGCGTATCGATCCAAGCCGCCAGATCAAGGCGCAAGTTGGAGGGCAGTACGGCATTCTGCTGAATGGGAAGGTGGAGGTGATGGCTGGACGAATTGGTTCTGACTCGAAGTTCCCGGTGGATTCTCACAGTCTCGAGCCAGGTGACCATCTTGTTCTGCCAACGAGCACCGATCTTGATCAGCTGGCGGCGAAAATAGCCAGTGAATTAGCCGGCATGGATGGTGATCAGGGTAGTCGTTCCGAACGAGAGCAAATCATGAAGTTGTGCAGTACCTATGAAGCCAACAGTAGCGACGGTCAGCTTGACAAGGGCTTTGTACTGGCAGGGGCACTCTCGCCCGCGGGACTGCCGAGAGCGTTGCATGTTGCGTTGTCAAGCAATGCACAGCATGTGGATATCAAACGCTATCGAACCGCTAACCTGCAGGTAAGAAGCAGCTGGTTCAAGCGATTGGTAAATGATCCAATTATCGCATTCGGCTGGACTGTCATTGGCGTAGTCTTTGTTCTCTACAGAAAAATCGTACGGCTGATAGTCATATACACGGGAGAGTCCGATTCGCACGGAAGGAATCAAGATGGAATTTGATCGCTTTGCCACAGTTTGTAACCTTCGCTTGCAAGGGACATTGGTCATGCTGATTGCACTGCTAGGTTGCATTGCCAGCCCAGGGGCTGCGGCGACAGACGTTTATCTGAGTTTTTCCAGCGGCAGCTTTGGTCAAGGGACCTTGATACGTTCAGGTAATGAGTGTCTGATTATCACCCCGAAGCATGTTGTCATAGACGACAGGGGCATACCGGAAAGCGGGGCAATCAGGGTGATATACAGCGACAGGAGTGAAGCCGAGGCCGATCTGCACAAGGCGTTCGACAATGACCTGGCACTGCTGCGTCTGCGAGAGCAGCCAATTGCCGGATGTGAGACTGCACCCTTTGAAACTGTTGCCGTCAAACAGATTCTGACTGAAAACACTCAAGCGGTAGTGGAGCACAAGAGTTTTGAAGGGGGCAGCAACTACACACATCTGGCTATTGTCAGACAGGATGTTTACGGTGACATTCTGGTGACCCCTATGCTTGAGGGAGATAGTCTGGAGCAGGGATTTAGCGGTGGTGTCCTATATGTGGACAACAAGCCCGTAGGCATGCTTACCAACGTCGACCATGGTGTGGGTCAGGCAATTCGTTCTGATGCCATCATGGCCACTCTGAGCACGTTCCTCGCAGCATCGTTCAGCGCAAAGAGCGTGTTTCTGGATTTGGATGACGACAGTCAGTTTCTTGAGCCCTTGTTGGTACAACAGACTGCCAGTGCCGGATTACCTCTGGTCCAAACAGCATCGTCGGCCGCTCGCACACTGCAAGTGTCAACCCAAGAGTTTCGCATGGATGAATCCACAGGGCCGGTGGTTCGTTACGAAAGTACGATCAAAGTCACCGATTCACTCGGTCGGGAGTTGCTGAGTCAGCAATTGAAAGCGTCTGGAAATTCATTCATCGCCATGGACAAGGCAGTCATCAATGCTCGGAAGAATCTATCCGACACGTTTCTTGATGCCGCCCTGTTTGACAATTTGCCGTAAGTCATCATTTTTTCAGTTGCTGCCTGTGGGAGGGCCATGAATCATGACTGTTCATAGATTAGTTCAATACTCTGTCATTGCAGTGCTGGCAACGGGTTGTTCGACCACCGCGCTGAAAGTAAATCCGGTTGACTACTCTGTGCAGCAGATGCAGAAGGCGAGCTATACGCCGACACCTGAGGAGGTGAAGCGCGAAAAACCACGGGTGGCTATCTTCCCGCTTGAACTATATCGCGGTAATAATGAGCTTTCTGCCAGTGAGGCAGAAGCGCTGGAATCTGCCATGCGTAGTGAATTAGAGGCCGCGCTGCTGGATTCGGGAAAGGTCAAACTACTGGATCGGACTCTGGCTCTTCGATTACGAGGTGCCTTGGCTGAATATGAACGTACAGGCAAGACGCCAAGTCCGTTCAAGCAGGCGGATGCACTGGTGATAACCAACATTGATCTAACCACTGCGGACAGGGAATATCAACCACCATCGAAAAACAGCAAGGGAAAGGTGATTCCAGGTGTTTGCATAACTTCTGCCAGAGTATCTGGTGTGTTGAAGGTGTACGATATTTTGGAGAATGACACCATAGGTATAGAAAAGATTGATGGCAGTGCCATCGATTACGAAGAGGCACCCAGATGTGCTGCTTTGCAAGTACTTGAAGAGCGAGCCATATTTCAAAGGGCGTCAAAGAAGGCAGCCGAGAGAGCGCGTAGCTTCATTCGAACATTTTTTGCACCGAAAGGTTTTGTCGTCGAGAAACGATCTAACGGTAAGGCCTGGGTTTTCAAAGTCACTACCGATGGTGAGGCAATGTCGGAATACAAGACCGTAAAAATATTCAATCAGCGTCGTTCCGAAAACGCATTGACCGGGGAATTAGAGTCAGAGACTCTCGCCGTAGGTACAGCGCTCGTCACTGACCAGGTTGGAGAGCGATTCCTGTGGATCTATGTCGATGATCCGAAAGTCGCTGATCAAGTGCGTGTGGGGCATCTGGTGAAGCCCGATTCACTGGGGTTTAATCCAATCAATTTACTCAAAGAGAAATTACTCTGAATTCCGGCGACTGTGTTTCACCGCTACCTATCAAGGACGCATGCTTTTTATCACAAGCGAGTCACGCCATGAGCCAGTACCGAGCCAGCTTTACTATCGTTATTCCCGCATTGCTTTGCTCGTTGGTCTGGCAGCCCGCGTGGGCGGAGTCTGGAAATAGTCGATCGGTTTGTACTCACCAGGAATCTGAGTTGCCACGCATCGTCGAGGTGGTGTACGACAACAACGAATCGCCCCTGCCTTGCAAGGTATTGTATGAAAAAAACGGAACCATTGATGAGGTGGCTGCAGCACAGAATTCGCGAGGGCATTGCGAGAAGACAGAGCGCAAGATCGTGCTCAATCTTGTCGCCGGCGGCTATGAGTGCAAGCATGATTTTGAAGGACTGGGTGACGACATCGATGGTTCAGTCAAGCTCGATCTGTTTGGAACAAGCGCTGGCGAAACTGACGGATTGGTTGCATCACCAGAGCGTGAAAATGCAAGACCTGACATCTCCGGCAGTGAACGACAGAGCCCACGCAATGATGCGACGGAAGAACACGTCCATGAGTTTGTACACATCCACCCGCTTACCATCGGCGGACTGCCGCAGGAACACACTCATTTAGCCACGATGAGCTCTGCTGGTAGTGGGCTAGCCAGCAATATCCAGGATTTGTCATCCTCCACCAGTGTAGACATAGCTGATGCTGTGCCAGAAATTTTGTCTAGCGGCTATCAGACTACAACAGAGAACACGCCAATCAGCCAGAGCGCTCCTGAGGTAGTCGACGAAGAAACAGGTCCCGTCATCTTTAACGCGCAGTCAGGAAGGGACTCCATCACGGCCACGTGGGGCATTCTCACTCGGGCGTTACCCGATGAAGTCTACGCACATCGGCTAGCTGGCGAATTGCGGCGGCGTATGCCGTTTGTAGAGAACCGCGTCGTAAAGCGTGGAAGCGATTCACCGGAGTGGCATGTGGCGCTGGGTTTTGGTGACGATGAAAATGCGCTTAGAACTTCAATGGCAAACCTCGATGAACAAGTGCAGTCGATCTATTCGATAGTTCCTATGGTTGCTCACGGCGAGCAGAATCAACCACCCGTGCTCGTCAGACCTGACGATTGGGCGCGATATGCGCTAGCGAGTTGCTGGGCATCTGGGTACCGGACCTCAGATGTGTTATCGAGTTGCTCGAGTGTGGCAGTCGATGAGGAAACATTCATCAATTGCTTTGGCGGCGGCATTTGTACACCCTCGCGGTATGATTCCGAAAAGGTGATGAGTATCATTGATTTTCTGGATGTCATTGATGCAGATGACCCCATAGCCGTAGCTCGAGATCGAATCACGCAAAGGTTGCAGGGTTGCCAACAACTTGGCGATGCCAGTGATTCTGAATTTTCCCACTGTGCCGTGCTTTCTGTGCTGGATGACTCGCAACGGGAAATGTACGACTGCTACCAGCGAGCTGAGACCCATCTGGCGATGGTCGAATGCGTTGGTAATGAAGAGATCGCCGACTATACACGCCTCTGGGAACAGTGCAGTGATACGGGCTATGCGGCCACCGCCTGCCTGATGAAGGAATCCAGCAACGACTATCTGCAAAACGCCGCGTATTGCATGAACTACGAAGATGCTGGTGATATCACAAATTGTGCCATCAACGCCAATCTGTCTGCCGACGAGAGTTTGCTGTTGTCCTGTTTGAGCGATTACTCGGACAAAACTGAAAAGGCAACTTGTCTTGCTCGTGAGAAACTCGGGGACAACGAGTATGCAGCCATCAGCTGTGCCAGTCTTGCCGACTCTGCGCGTGATTATGGTTTCTGCGTAGCTGAAAGAAGCGGATCAGTGTCCAATGAAGCCTTGTATACCGCGCGATGCCTTGAAAGCTCTGGTGATCTATCACCTGGCGCCTTGCTCAAATGTGGAGGGAGTCAGTATATCGATAGCGACATCGTAAACTGCTTGAACAACGGGCTGGAAGATCCTGGTTGTTTCGATGTCGAAACGGTGATAGCGGATCTTGCCAGCAACAATCTGCGTTTACAGGATGAGATGCAGTTTCTGGACAACGAGATTACTCGATTTCGACAAGAAATGTTTGCGCAGCAGGGCGGTGACCTGGGAATGTTGCTGGCGGGTGGCGCAAGCGCCTCAGTCCTGGCAATCAGGCAAGCTGCGCAGTCGGTCACGCAGGCAGTTGGAAAAGCAGGAAATAAGTCTCGGAACAAATTTCGAAGTCTATTCAAATTTGGTAAGTAATCTGAAAATCTGACGCGCAAAGTGGAATGACATCAAGATAACAGCTTATGTTCAGGGTATGCCTCATCGCCCTTGTCGAGTGGCCGAGTGACGGCCGGAGCATGCTGAGCCAGTACAATCCAGCAGTGACCCGTGTTCCAATCTTTTAGAATCACCAGGACGTTCCAGTTTTCCCGGTGAGTTCCGCCGTTACTGTTTCACTTTCCCCTTCAGAATATATTGCATACTTATCGGCAAAACATCATCACAGGTCCATATGCAGAAATTGATTGAATTCACTGCTGGAGTGGTCAGCAAATGCGTCTCCGTTGACGAAGCCACGCTTGCGATATAGACCGAGCGCAGCCTCGAATGAATCACCACTACCTGTTTCAAGGCTTAGGCGCTTGAAGCCTTGAGAACGTGCATATCTGATGATGTGCTCTAACAATGCTGTTCCTACACCACTGCGAAGATAACCCGGCGCTGTTCGCATCGACTTGAGTTCGCCTGTAGTACCATCATCGAGCCGCTTGAGAGCCCCTATTCCGGCAAGATCAGTATTATTCCATGCTGACCACACGATGACATCAGGCGTTTGCAATCCTGACAGATCGAGCGCAAAAACACTGTCGGCTGGAGAGCTATCAAGCATTCCCTGCATGTGCAGTTCCAATAAAGCACGAACCTGTTTGCTTGACAAGTCATCTCTCTGAACCTGGTACTTGGACATCGTCATTGTAGCCGTCATTTTTCTACTAAGGGCTGGAGGTGCGATTCCTCCGGCCCACTCACTCCAGCCCTAAATACGAGGCAGTGTCAAAGCACTGCTGTAAAGCTGTCCGATCGAGCTCTGTCCCAGAATTTACTGAACGCAGGATGATCGTTGGACTCTCTCAGCAATTCCCCATCCTCCAACCATTCATACTGACTAGCTGCGGAACGCACCTCGCGACTGTTGATTCGAATCATCAGGTGGTGCGCTGTAAATTGTCCGGGCTTTACAAGGCCACAAGCTTCGGTGGTTTCCTTCAAGGCTGACAGTGTATTGCCATGAAATTTAGCCACTCGCAAGTATTTCCGGTCAACATTAAGAGCCTTGAATCGTTTGGGATCCTGAGAGGTAACTCCAGTAGGACATTTGCCGGTATGACAGACTTGAGCCTGGATACAACCGATCGCAAACATGAAGCCACGGGCCATGTTGCAGGCGTCAGCACCCAATGCCAGGACACGGGCTATGTCAAAGGCACTGACCAGCTTGCCCGAAGCCACAATTACGACTTTGTCCCGAAGCCCGAGACCCAGCAGGGTGTTATGTACCAGCATCAATCCTTCACGCAGCGGCGCTCCAATGTGATCGGCAAACTCAACGGGTGCCGCTCCGGTGCCACCTTCCGAGCCATCAACAGTGATGAAATCAGGGCAGGTTCCGGTTTCAAGCATGGCCTTGGCGATGGCAAAGAACTCCCAGGGGTGCCCAACACACAGTTTGATGCCAACAGGCTTTCCGCCAGATAGCTCTTGGAGTTCCTTGATGAATGTCATGAGCTCAATCGGTGTGCGAAATGCGCTGTGGCTGGCTGGGCTGATGCAGTCGACGCCAATGGGAACCCCACGTGCCTCAGCGATGGCCGAGGTCACCTTGGTTGCCGGTAGAATCCCGCCATGTCCTGGCTTGGCGCCCTGCGACAGCTTGATCTCTATCATCCGCACGCTAGCCTGCGATGCGCTAAGTTGAAAATTTTCTGATGAGAAATTGCCCTTGTCATCGCGGCACCCAAAGTAGCCACTGCCAATCTGCCAGATCAGGTCACCGCCGTGTTTCAGGTGATAGCGAGAAATGGATCCTTCACCAGTTGTATGCGCAAAGCCGCCTTCGCGAGCACCACGATTCAATGCTTCAATGGCAGTTGAAGACAATGCGCCAAACGACATGCCTGAAATATTCAATAACGAACTTGAATAAGGTTTCCTGCATTGTTCTCCACCGATGGTGACCCTGAAATCACTGCTGTCAATGTGCGTAGGTGATATCGAGTGGTTTATCCACTCATGCCCCACCATGTTCACGTTCTTCAACGTACCAAATGGACGCAGTCCTTCAATACCCTTGGCACGCCTGTAAACCAAGGCACGCTGTTCTCTTGAATAGGGAACCTCATCATGATCGCTTTCAAGAAAATATTGCCGAATCTCTGGGCGAATACCTTCGAGCAGAAAACGCAACCTTGCAACCAGGGGATAATTTTTCAGCACAGCGCGGTTGGTTTGCAGCAGATCGTATATTCCTACAATTGAGGCGAGAAGTGCGCCCCCAAACAATATTCCACCGGCGAACGGATAAGTGAGGCCTAGCCAGAGTCCCAAGGGGACAGTCAGCATGACCAGTAACAAAGGCAAGTAGCGCATGGAGTTTCTCTTCGGTCACCAGAGTCGGACTCACTCAGTATGAACCCAGGCCGTCACTTTGTGAAAGGTGATTGATAGTGCATATTTATCAACAATATGCAGAGGGCTTGGAGGTGACAACAACACTGCATAAGCGGCGTTTGGTCTGGCTTGCTCATCAATCAACGCCAGACGCCTAACGGCAGGAAAATCAATGTTGAATGCCGCTCACACTAAATGTGGGTGCCCGATAATCCATGAGCGGCCAGAACTGAGCAGACGAGGCGCACTCGTTGCTGTGGCAATCTGTCAGGTGAGGTTCCACGAAAGTACCATGGAGGCCTGCATGGACTGGCCTGGCGCTAACGCGGTCAAACCCGGATAGCCAGGCTGATGAAAGGCATCAACCGGGTGCGAGACTGGTTCAAAACAAAAGAAATCCGCGTCGCAACCGGGAGAATAGACAATGGCAGTATTCAGATTGTCAGACGCCGCAACAGTACAGGACACAGCCTGAGCGCCCTGTTCAATCGTGGCGACACCAAGCCAGCCCGTGTAACCATTGTTGATTGGAGTTTTGGGTAACTCGCAAGCGCGTGAAAAGTCCCAATCAGGAGCGTCCGAGACGCGAAGTGGCGTGGTGGGAAAATGCTGATGATCCTCCATCCAGACATCCTGCGCCATGAAGTGAAGACGGGTATCGCCGCTGCGTGGAAACCACGGATGGAATCCGCCGCCGAAGGGCAGATTGATGTCACCTGTATTGGTTAACGCCAGTACGATCTCCAGCCCGGTTTCAGACAGATTAAACACTTGCGATGCCCGGTAGCGCCACGGACCAATTGCCCCCTCAGACAGGTCCATCTGCGCGGTAGCACCCTGGCACTGCATACGCCACGGCCTTTGAAAGCCATCTCCGTGAATCGGAAAAGGATCGCCATCAAAGTTTTTTTCAAGCAAATGATGCTTGCCGTTCCAGTCAAAACCCCCGCCCGAGACGCGATTGGAGAATGGCACCAGAATATTACTGGCCAGCGAAAACAGATTGTCCGCATCGCCCTTCCATGGACGCAGGACTGGCACTCCTTTCACGTCCAGACGAGAGATGCCACCGCCCAGAGCGGGTACCAGCTCCAACCGGACTGGTCCGACCGAGATGGTTGTCATCGCTACCACCCGCCGTCGATTCCATAGTTTTGACCGGAAATCATGTCCGAGGCAGGCGAGACGAGGAAATGCACCAGATCCGCCACGTGTTCGGGTTGAATTCGGGATTTCAGGCATTGCCGTTCCAGAACCCAGTCGTTGTATTCCTGCAGGCGATCGCCAAAAACCCGGTCCTCCGCTTCGGAAACGATGGCTCCCGGGGCTACCGCGTTGACAGTGATACCGTGGGGGCCCAGCTCGCGTGCCATCGATTTGGTCAGACCTAACATTGCCCCTTTCGAGGTGATGTAGGGCACATACCCATCCCATTGACCGTTCAGAGTGAGCGAGGTGAAATTAACCACCTTGCCGTACCCACGCTCCTTCATGGCCTTCGCGCAGACCCGTGTCAGGACAAAGGCGGCGGATGAATTCACACGGATCTGGTCTTCGAATTCGGTGATCGTGAAATCCTGGTGAGGCTTGTTGATGATCAGCGCGGCATTGTTGATCAAGATATCAAAGCCACCAAGTGAGGCTGCGAGTTCTGACACCGCATTTTCCGTATTGGCCAGATCGTTCAGATCGCAGCCAAAGAAGCTGACGTTGCTACCCAGCCTGGATGCTCGGGATTCGGCATCCTCGCTTTGTGGCCTATCCAGCACCACAACGTGTGCGCCTTCATTGGCCAGTTTGCTGGCTTGCGCACGACCCAGCGTTCCCAGACCCCCGGTCAAAAGAGCTTTCTTTCCTGCTAAAGTTGTCATCGATTTTTCCTCACAGCACGTCCATGATTTCGCCCATGTTCGTGTCTATTGTCTGTTTATCCAGAACGACTTCACCCCTTGCCATCGCTACGATCCGGTCGCAGCAATCAAAGACATGGTGGATATTGTGGCTGATGAAAATCCCGGTAATGTTGAGATCTTTCAAGCCACGGACGAAGCCGATCACCTTGTTTGTTTCCTTGACCGCCAGATGGTTGGTCGGCTCATCCAGGATCATCACCCTGGATTTGAAATGCATCGCGCGGGCGATGGCTACACCTTGCCGCTGGCCACCGGACAGTTCGCCGACCAATGCATCCGGCGAACGCAAATGCAAGTCCACATCTGCAATGGCCTGCACGCTTTCGTCAGCCATCTTCTTGCGATCCATGATGCCTATCCCCAGGATCGAGAATTTCAGAGGCTCCCGTCCAATGAACAGGTTGCGCGATACACTCATGGTGGGAACCATGGAGTTGTATTGATAGATCGTCTCGATACCCAGGTCCATCGCATCGCGCGGGTTCCTGATCTTGACCCTTGTGCCGTCGAGTAATATTTCTCCATCACTGGCTTCCTGCGCGCCGGACAAGATATTGATGAGGGTAGATTTACCAGCTCCATTGTCACCGATCAGCCCAACGGCCTCGTTGGGAGCAAAATCCAGCGACACGCCTTTCAACGCATGTACGCCTGAGTACCATTTGTGCAGATTGCGCACTGAAATAATGGGTTGAGTCATGATCAGGTCTCCACTTTGATGGCTTTTGCACGCTTTCCCAACCAGGCATTCACGACGACAGCGAAGATGGTCAGGAAACCAATGGCGAACTTGAACCAATTGGCATCCACCTGAGAGAGCACCAGCCCGTTATCGATAACCCGGATCAGGATCGCTCCGATAATTCCACCCAGAACGGCTCCAATACCGCCTGAGAGTGCAGTACCGCCAATCACGGCTGCGGCCACTGCTTGCAGTTCCCAACCCTCGCCAATGGAGGGCAGCGGAGAGCCAAGTCGCAGCACTTGAATCATGCCGGCAAAGCCTGCGAGCATTGAGCAGAGCATGAAACAGGCGATCTTGACCCGCGCGGTGGGGATGCCCATGGCCTGCGCCGCTGGCAGGAATCCGCCTGTTGCCCGTATCCAGTTACCAAAATTGGTACGGCTCATCATGAGTGAAGTCAGAACGGCCACCAGTACAAACCAGACAAAGGACATGCGGAAGAGATCGCCGGGCCCGACAAAGACGGTGAATAACCAGTTGGGCAAATCGTTGGGCAGCAGCGGAGGAAAGCCGCCAGAGACAACGATGGTCAATGAACGGGCGATGAACAGCATCCCCAGGGTCGTGATGAAGCTTGGGATATTGAAATTGATCGTCAGGAATCCGTTAATGAACCCGACCACGGCACACACAGCCATGCCAATCAGAAAGGCCAGAATGAAGGGTGTTCCATCGGCCAGAAAAACGGCCATGGTCATGGGCATTAATGCAAATACAGAACCGACTGACAAGTCAAACTCGCCACAGATCATCAGGATCGTTACACCGATTACCATCAGGCCAATTTCAGGCAGAATGCCGAAGAGCCCACGCACATTGTTGAAATTGAGAAAAACACCGTCTGATTTGATCTGAAAAACAATGACCAGAAAGACGAGTAGAACCATCGCGGCCAGTTCTGGCTTGTCGAGATATATCTTGAGAAAACGCTTCATCCGTCGGCAACCTCACCCAGGTTTGAAGCCCAGCCTCACCAACGGCAAGACTGGACAGAGTCATGCCTCGTTGTGATCAGCGCAGACCCTGAGCTGACAGTTCGAGGATGGAATCCGCATCGGCGGGTGTCACAATGGCTTGCCCGGTATCAACATCGGACGGCGCAAGACCAATCTTGTTGGCAAGGTAGGCTTGCATGACCGGAATAAATCCCTGCATGTAGGGTTGTTGGTCAACCTCTGCCAGGATGTACCCGGCCTGCATCTGCTGAACCGCCTCTGGCACCAGGTCGAAGCCACCCAGCAGCACCTTGCCAGGTTCAATCCCGCGATCCTTCAATACCCGTGCGACACCTGCGTGCCAGTACCCAGTATCAAAATAAGCGGTCGTTTCAGGGTTTGCGTTGAGGTAGGCACCCACACGATCGGAGGTGACGGCCAGATCCGTTCCGGAATCGATCCGCTCATAGCTGATGTCGCGTTCGGGATTCTGTGCAATGTATTCATCCATGAACTTCATGACACCTGCGCCGCGCGCTTCAGACCAATTCTGGCCAGGCGCGGAAATTCCGACAAGTACCCGTATGGCACCTTCGGCCGGGAAATGCTCCGACATGGCACTTCCCAGCGAGTAGCCTGCAGGTGTGAAACCCTGTCCGATGAAGGCCTTCCGGGCATTACCCTTCGCGCCCTCGCTATCGTCTACGTTGACCGCGATGACGATCACCCCATCATCCACAGCCCGCTGGATGATTTCGTCAAAAGCGTGGTCATCAACGATCGAGGTCAACAGGACATCCGGTGAGCGCGCCAGCGCAGCTTCCATGTTGGCACTCTGTTGTTCTATAGAGCCTTCGGTCTGGGTAAAGATCATCTGGCAATTGGCGTCGATCTTTTCACAGGCATCCTCATAACCCTTCTTGACAGCCTGCCAGAAGGTGTTCGAGGCCGACGAATGATGTGTAAATACGATGTTCATCCCTTCGGCCTGAGCGGCACTTCCTATCATCAGCGTGGCCAATACGGCCGAGGTCAAAAACTTCTTCATCTCAAGGTTCCTCTCCAGAGTGTGTGGAATGTCAGATATCGTTGGCATCTGACGTCTTGCGAAACGTGGTGAACATCTTATCCAGATCAGGGTTCAGCTCCATCCCGAGTCCTGGCCCGGGCGGAATCGTTATGCGACCCTTTTCAACCGGCGGCAGCGCGGTCACCAGATCCCGATACCAGGTGCGATAGAATGCGCGCACGCTTTCCTGTACCAATGCATTGGGAGCGTTGAGCGACAGATGAGTGGATGCACAAAGTACAACCGGGCCGGTGCAGTCATGGGGTGCAATTGGCAGGTGCCAGGCTTCCGCCATCGAGGCAATCTTGCGGGCTTCTGACAATCCACCGCACCAACTGATATCGAGATTGAACACGCCTGCTACGCCGGTTTCGATCAGGTCGCGGAATGCCCAGCGACTGCCCAGTGTTTCCGAGGCTGCGATGGGCGCCTTGCTGGCGGCACCGTAGCGTTTCAAACTGGATAAACTATCCATCTTGATCGGATCTTCGTGCCAGAACGTGTTGTAAGGCTCCAGTGCGCGGGCGATTTCGATCGCCGGTAGCAGCTGCCACATCAGGTGGAACTCAACCATGATATCCATCTTGTCGCCCACGGCTTTGCGGATCTTTTCGAAAGGCTGCAAACAGGACTTCAGGTCGGTGGGCGAGATGTACTGGCCCCGATTCTTCTCAGCGGCAAGATCGAAAGGCCAGATCTTCATCGCCGTGATGTCTTCTTCAAGCAAGGAAACGGCCAGTTCGTCAGCGCAGTTCATGAACGCGTTCAGGTCGTCATAACCATCGGCAGCGTCTGAATTCAAGGCGTAGTTCTTTGTATTCTGACCCGATGCCTTCTTGATGTATTCCGTACCTGCACAGGTATTGTAGGTACGGATATCCTGGCGCGTGAAACCACCCAGAAGTTGTGCGATCGGCTGACCGGTAGTTTTTCCGAACAGATCCCACAATGCAATGTCGAATGCCGAGTTGCCGCGCGTTTCAACACCAGAGGACCGAAAACCCAAATAGCCCACGAGATCAGCCGAGAGCTTGTCTATCTCCAGCGGGTTGCGCCCAATCACGATGGGCGCCACGGTCTCGTGAAGGTAGGCTTCAACCGCTTTCGCGCCAAAGAAGGTCTCACCCAGGCCAAACAGCCCTTCGTCTGTATGAACCTGCACCCACAACAGGTTCGGGCGCTCATCGATGCGGATCGTTTCAAGTCTGGTGATTTTCATCCTGTTGCCTCAGGCCAGTCCTGCATCGAGCAAAACCTTGGTGCTGTTGTCGAAATGCACCTTCATCAGTGTGACCGCCCTCTCCGGATCGCCAATGGCAATGGCATCAGCAATTTCTATATGGTTCTGCACCATCATGACCCGCTGCTCGTGCTTGCTCCGGATACGCCAACCTATTGGCCAACTCTGTCGGGACACACCTTGGAAGGCTCCCACAATCAAGGCGAAGACAGGGTTTTTGGCGGCTTGTGCAATGGCCTGATGAAACGCGAGGTCATGCTCCATGACTTGATCTGGATTATCGATAAATTCCATCATCTTCGCTGCATGAATCCTGATTCCCTGAGCTTCATCATCAGTGCGGCGCAGCGATGCCAGCATAACCGTCCGGGTCTCGTTGGTGCGTCGCGCGTCATAGATCTGCTGAATACTGATCTGTTCAGTAAGCACGCCATGCTCAATCATCAGGGACATTGCCCCGTGGTCAAGTTGCGCGATAGTGGCGCGCTTGCCAGCACTCAGATTTATCAGGCGCATCGCAGAGAGGGACCTGAAGGCTTCGCGTACAACACTGCGTGATACGTTTAATTCCTTCGCAAATTTGCTCTCGCTCAGCAAGCGATCTCCGGGGCCAAGCTCGTGTGTACGGATATGTTGCGTAATCACGCCGATGGTTTCACCAACCAGGTCTGTCACATTTCCACTGCTGTCACCGTCTCGCATGATTCATTCTGATAGCTGATAAATGTAAACTTGTCTGACAGGTTTATTAAAACTGATTGCCCAGTAAATGTCTAGAATCATTTACCATCACCGTCGACAAGGCAGTAAAAAGACATTGTTGAACAGGGGATTGCAGGCAAGTCCGATTCAATTCGATGCCATTTGCCGCGATGAAAAAGGAACAACATGACAGTCGAACTGATTTATGCAGCACGCAATACAGTGGGCGAAAGCGTGATCTGGGATGCCCGCCACGACAGGCTTTTGTGGGTTGATATTGTTGAGAAGAGCATTCACGGACTGCAACCTGCAACCGGCAATCATCAACGTTGGGCAACTCCGGATTACGTCACATCAATCGGATTGAGAAAAAACGGGGGGGCTGTGGTGGGCCTGACCAAATCCGTGTGCACCTGGGACTTCGGCGATGCATTCACCCCGCTTGCCAGCCTGGAATCAGACTTGCCGGGGAACCGCCTGAACGAAGGCGTCGTCGGGCCTGATGGTGCATTCTGGGTGGGCACCATGCAAAACAATATCACGCCCGACGGAAGCCCGATTGACATCACCGCCAACACAGGACGGCTCTATCGTTGCACGTCGGATGGGCGCGTCACCGCCCTGAGTGAGGATCTCTTTGGCATCACCAACACACTGGTCTGGACGAATGACGGTGATCTGATTACTGCAGACACACTGAAGAACGAACTCTATCGCTATGACTACGATCCTCAAACACAGCAGTTGTCCAACAAACGCACCATCCTTTCAGGATTTGACCGTGGGCTGCCCGACGGTTCCACCATGGATGCTGACGGGTACATCTGGAATTGCCGAGTCGTGGGCGGCAGCTGCGTTGTCAGAATTGACCCGGAGGGTCAGATCGACCGGGTCATTGATCTTCCCTGTTCATGGCCTACCAGCTGCGCTTTCGGTGGGGCTGATCTCGATACGCTCTACGTCACTTCAGCGCGATTCACGATGAACGCAAACCACCTGGCGGCGCATCCCGACGAAGGTGGGTTGTTTGCGATAAAACCCGGAGTCACTGGCTTGCCCGCACATCGGTTTAGCTAGCGTCCTCGTTCTGGGAACTGTTCGTCGTCTAAATCAACTGACGTTTATTAATCCCGTTTTCAGGTCCTCAACGTTCTAGTCCTTACCACTTCCGGAAAGTAGAGTAATGAACATGAATCGCAAGATGGCAATTCACAGTCAATGGGAACCTGCCCCCATTCTTCGACCTGCCCAGAGTCAGGAAACCTATGCCGCACTGACGCGCAACGCCACGATTCAAACCACCACGCAACCCGTGTCTACGTTCAGTGTCGATGTCGATACCGGTTCCTATTCCAACGTTCGACGTTTTCTGCAGAACGGCCAGCTTCCTCCCGAGGATTCCGTGCGAGTCGAAGAGCTGCTCAACTACTTTACCTATGACTATGCGTTAGCTGCCGATCCGGATCAGCCATTCAGTGTCACTACCGAGGTTGGCAAGACTCCCTGGAACGATCACGACTCAGCTTCTGCATATCGGCTTGAAGGGCTACGTGCCCCCGGCCACACAAACTACGGCTGCTAATCTGGTTTTCTTGATCGACGTAAATGAGTGCTGCGATGGTTTCCATGAACACGCCGCAGAACAGCAAAAACAGATTGATTATGAGTATCACCATGAACATGTTATCGGTGACCGACAGAATGGCGTCGGCGATGGTCTGATTAATGCGCTCGGATACCAGTATCCAGCCAAATACATTCTATACTCTGGACAAGAATGTAAAGGCTGATACTCGACAACAGCCCAAGGCTCAGGAAGAGCTGGCGCGGGAACCCAGCAATGTTATCGTGCCACCACCGCGTACCATGATTCTTTGTTTCTGCTGCCCATCTGCATTCTTCCATCCCCAACCGGACGGGCCGCACCCGATTCTCAACCGATTTCCGCGTTGTGAACGGAGGGGATCTGCGCGATCTTCGTGGTGCCTGGAATGTCGATTCCCGCGGCACGGGCTCTGCCATTGGCGATCATCTGCAGGCCAGTTCCCTGAAGCATCTTCCCGAGGACGAATAGGAGACTTATTTGCCTGGGAATCCGCAGAAGTCGAAGTACTGATACGCATCGGAAATCGGAATATTTGATGGCCCCACCGCTCAATTCAAAGAATTGAGCCTGATCAATACAATTAGCACTGGTACCTCATAAACTTGTATTATCAACTTCGCACGTCTTGTACATCCTGTGAGGGTAATGGTCATGTTCTTCGTTCACAAAAGTCAACTTGTTCGTCGCTTTTTCCTTGCGCTGGTTCTGGGCGTGCCCTTGGCAGCATCTGCGGAACCTATCATAACCGGTAATACGATCTCCTGGCCTGATGATGGGTGGTATCAGGTGCAGGTGGTTACTGATGAGGGACAAACACAAGTTTGTGGTGGTACCCGTTTCTGCGAAGTACCCAACGGTACCTATATCGTCATCAACCATACGACTGGCGAGCGTTTCGAGAATATCGTTGTCAGCGCAGATCCTGCCATGTCTGAAGTCACCGTGAAGGGTAATACGATCTCCTGGCCGGATAATGGCTGGTATCAGGTACAGGTGGTTACTGACGAGGGACAAACACAGGTTTGTGGCGGTACACGTTTCTGCGAAGTACCCAACGGTACCTATATCGTCATCAACCATACGACTGGAGAGCGTTTCGAGAATATCATCGTCAGCGCAGATCCTGCCATGTCTGAAGTCACCGTGACGGGTAATACGATCTCGTGGCCGGATAATGGCTGGTATCAGGTGCAGGTGGTTACTGACGAGGGACAGACGCAGGTTTGCGGCGGTACACGTTTCTGCGAAGTACCCAACGGCACTTATATCGTCATCAACCATACGACTGGCGAGCGTTTCGAAAATATCGTTGTCAGCGCAGATCCTGCCATGTCAAAGGTTACCGTGACGGGCAATACGATTTCCTGGACAGATAATGGCTGGTATCAGGTGCAAGCCGTTACCGATGAAGGGATAACCCAGGTTTGCGGAGGCACGCTATTTTGCGAAGTACCCAACGGTACCTATATCGTCATCAACCACACCACAGGTGAACGTTTTGAGCCCGTCATAGTGGATTCAGAATCCGTTGATCCCGGTGAACTGCCTGTCATTCGTGCAGACAACTGGCAGGAAATACTGCGCAACGTCATTGCCCTGACCAATGCTGATCGCGCCGTCGCGCGGCGTGACATGCTTGTCGATAGATTTGCCTCCTTATCCCAAGCTGCTCTGGAAGCTGTGTTGTCTGATGATACTACTGATACTCTGGCCTCGCTGGGCCTGACCCTGCTGCCACTGGCAGATCCTGACGATTGGACAACAGTGGGCCTTTCCTGTGACGGCGGTGGAGATCTGACGCTCACCTTGACGGTTGGTGTGTCTGTGTATTCCGGCCAAGCGAACAACTGCGCGATTGGCGGTGACATCTATGATGGCGGTTTTTATCATTACGCAGTAGGTCGAGAGTCACCTTTCAGCCTGATAGATGACATGAGTGTGAGTCTGTCAGACAGCACGCGGTATTCGTTGTCAGGCTCGCTCAGCTATTCCTACGATCGTATCGACTTCAGGCGATCCGTCGAATGGCTTGAAGCAAGCATGTCAGAGCAGTCTGGGGATGAGGATTACTCCGTCGGGTCATTCAACATGCTGAGCAAGGCTGCCGATGGTGATTTTTTCGACCGGCAGCCAACGCCGGTGATTTTTGCTGATGGCACAGAAGGTATCGTCGAGGATTATGAGCACAGTGCCTCCGTTACAGGAAGTTTCACTGTTTCTGCGCCCTGGACGGAAAACCGGGAAATGCAAGTCGCTGCCGATCTGATGCTGGGTGGAGTCTTTCTCACGACCAATGCAACACCTGCGCTCCAGATACCCTTTGAAACCGCCAGTGGACAGTTGGTCTGGCCGTCGTCGGATTTAAGCGGCCTGCCATCGCAATGGACCTCTGGCAGTATTGATGTCGTTGCGGCAGACGGAAGTCAGCTGTCATTGCGACCGATGACAGACGACCCGACCAGCGCTCTGGTGGAAATCAGTGGCATCAGTGAGCCGCAGCAGGTGCTCTGGAGCGACGGATTCCAGGTGCGCTGTTTTGGCAATCCCGATGCGTTTGTCAATTGCCACTAGCGCTTTCATGATGCTGCTGTCTGTGCGAAACAACGACAGTGTCGTCGAGTCGAAATTCTTTCGTATGGCAAGCGGTTCCATGCTACTGCTGTTGGCTATGCTCACAAACCTGCCAGTTCAGGCCACCGGGATTACCCGTGTGCCCCCCACAGCCGATCAGCCTCTGGATATCGGCATCTGATATCCGAGCGATGCACCGTCTCCAGCTGCGCCCAATACGCCATTTGCGCAGGCATTGGCGTTCGGTAGCGAGCCTGTTGGCAGAGATCTTCCCTTGGTGATTCTTTCACATGGCAATTCTGGCTGGATGGGCAGTCACGCGGATACTGCGCTGGCACTGGCTGCAGCAGGCGCAATACCGGATTTGGACCTGGCTGTTCAGCATTGCAAAAGCCACCCGGCAGAGTTTCTTTGCGTGATTGGTCTCGTCGAGGAGATTATCAGCAACGGTCCGCTGGCGAATCTCTCCAGATTCAACAGGGAGAAGAAGATCAATGCTATCAGTATCGCAGCGCCGGCATTCGAATCCGCGTGTGATAATGAAGCTCTGGCGGTGGTTGACGAGCCAGTCCAGATCTGGTCTGGCTCGATGGATGAGCGTGTTCCTCATGCTACCAATGGTGCGTTGGTCGCGTCCGCTCTGCCAGGAAAAAGTGACGTCAACCAGAGTTGGAAACCTTAAATCCGCAGGTCTGGCAGATGGTATGTAAGGATGCTGTGGGTTTCGACAGAGCGGCATTTCATGCAGTGTTCAACAGGGAAAAGACGAACAATTTACTAGCACACTGTTCACTCAACGCGAGCGTAGAGGCTCGCTGAAGCCCTGCATCTCTTCATCTGTCACTAAACCCATGTCACACATGACTTTGAGCTTGAGCGGTGCGGTGCTCCTGCTCAACCCATCAAAGGGATTTCATGGCTTTGTTACGCTTTTGAATTAGCGAATAAAGTTTGAGATAGCGCTCATGTGAGCTGTAACTTTCGGAGCCACAAATGTCCTGTGCCTCTTGCAGAATCGCAGTGCAATATCGATCCAGTGCTATCAGCCTGATCTTCTTGAAGTGCTTCCAATTAGCTTCAGAAATGGTCATGATCACAACTCCAGCAAATACAATTGGATGTTACATGCTTGCTCTCTTGAGAAAAACCGCCGCTGTTTGTGCAGGGCTAGTTGTAGCGAACTGCACTTATCCACCTTCCTTTTGATCGATTCGCACGTTCATAATGTATCGTTCTATGAAGCCGCTAGGGGCATCTAACGGCTTTCTGGTATTCTACTAGCCTGACGACCGCCCGCAAGAGGCTGGGGCGTTCAGGCGGTTAGAGCGAGGTTACTCCGTTCTTGTCCCACTACCACCGAAAAGGCGCATCCTCGCTGTAGCCGTTCATCATCTATGGCCTTATCCAGCATTTTTTACAACAACCAAGGTTTGCTGGCAAATTTCTCTGGCTTCCAAAATTCATCCACTTGATCAAATTGATCTACTAAATTAGGTCTATTTTTCTTCTGAAAGCTGCGCTGGTCTAACAGAAAAAGCATGTTCCTATTGGTGATATTGAGGCCGTGACATGAGGTCGTAGAGCGCTCATCCAATACTGATTTTTTTGGTCCGTCATCGCTCATGGAAATCCACAATTTGTTCATCTGTCATGGCACGCGATCCCTCCCGCTAGAAGGTTGCTGTGTCTGTGTTGGCTCTGATTCATCCTGTCGGGCACCCTTCCGGCGTTGGTCCGGTAAGCACCGGAGATGTGATGGAACTGCATATCAACGGGCTCGTGCCGATGCCGGTGAAGGTGGTCTGACAGCCCGATCGGTTCGGGCACAGATCACGAGGCTTGCAGACCTCGACAATCTGCTGGAAAGCATACTGATCGGTGAATTCTGCTCAAATTGGCCAGGCTTGCAGTAATGCTATCCTGTACAAGTTTCAACAAGACAAAATACCACGACCATAGAACGCCTTCGGCCGGGCGGCGCTCCGTTCGCGCCATACCGGCGTCTGCAGCCGCGAAATCGATTTTTCCGGGGCGGCCTTCCGGTTCGCTTTGCTGTATGAAGTAACTCTGCAAAGTGCTTTCAAGACACAAGGGAAAACCAAAATGCGAACTTCTTTTTCATCCCTGG
>RCMY010001071.1_pt1 | contig 31551 bp, 26 predicted proteins | sample 2041341 | NCBI WGS metagenome assembly RCMY01 (sample SAMN09708234, study PRJNA481090) | Marine sediment metagenome, whole genome shotgun sequencing project. | reverse complement strand
CCGGATGAGCGAAGGCGACGGAGTATCAACAAATTTTGCAGCCGATGATGATTGGCCTGTGAAAGCAGCCAACACCGTTGTCGCCTACGTCGACAAAACCAAGTTGGCGACAACCGGTAAGGCGCTCGTGCTCTCCCGAGCCGTTGTCTACCTGCTGAGTGCCGTTCTTCTTTCGCTTTTTGTCCTCATGCTGACGCTTGTTGCTGCGGTCCGCCTTCTCGCTGCGCTCACCGCTGAGCTCTCCTTCATCAGTGATGGTGAAGTCTGGCTCGCCTACTACATCATGTCGGCCGTCTTTATCATCGCCGGCCTCCTCTTATGGAGAAAGCGCGGCAAGTAGCAACGCGGTAAGTAACGCTGCGGAACAATCCGCCACGCTTGACGGTTACACCCCTCCGGCGTCACAACCCCCTTCACCCCACACGCCCAGGAGTTCCTCATGTCTGACGTGCACAACGTAGTCATCATCGGTAGCGGTCCGGCTGGCCTCACGGCTGCGATCTATACCGCTCGAGCCAGTCTTAATCCTCTCGTCCTCGAAGGCGAACCCTCATCGACGAGTGACCAGCCTGGGGGGCAGCTCATGCTCACCACCGACGTCGAGAACTACCCTGGGTTCCCCGACGGCATCATGGGCCCAGACCTCATGATCAACTTCCGCTCACAGGCTGCACGATTTGGAGCCCAGATCGAAACAGTCAAGGCGTCAAAGGTCGATCTCTCTGAGCGGCCATTCAAGATCTGGGTTGGCGACCCCGACGCGCCCGACCCGACGTACCTGGCTCACACCGTCATCGTCTCAACTGGTGCCACTGCACTCATGCTCAACGTGCCGGGCGAAGCCCGCCTACTTGGCCACGGCGTTTCGACCTGCGCCACTTGCGACGGCTTCTTCTTCCGAGATCACGACATTGCCGTCATCGGTGGAGGCGATTCCGCTCTTGAAGAGGCATCGTTCCTCAGCCGTTTCGCGAAAACAGTCACCGTCGTGCATCGCCGCGACGAGCTTCGCGCCTCACAAATCATGATTGACCGGGCCAAGAACAACCCGAAGATCTCGTTCCTGTGGGACACCGTCGTTGAAGAAGCGCTAGGCGAACAAACCCTCAGCGGGCTCACGGTCCGCAACACCAAGACTGACGAGACGTCTAACCTCGCCGTTACCGGCATGTTCGTCGCAATTGGCCACCGGCCGACCACCGATCTCTTCGTTGGCCAACTGGCCCTTAAAGACAACGGCTATCTCATCACCGAAGCGCCAACCGCTCGGACAAACGTCGAAGGCGTCTTCGCCTGCGGTGACGTCCAGGATGATAGCTACCGGCAAGCCGTAACTGCCGCCGGATCCGGTTGCACCGCTGCGCTCGATGCCGAACGCTGGCTCGAAGCCAACGTCGACCACTAGGGAATACCACCCGCTGTACCGACGTTCTACCCTAAGACCGCACTACCGGAGGAAATATGTCCGAGAACGTAATCACCCTTACCGACACCAGCTTTGATGAGCTCATCAATTCTTCCGATGTTCCAGTCGTTGTCGATCTCTGGGCCGAATGGTGTGGCCCTTGCAAGATGATCGCCCCCACCCTGGCCGAGATAGCAACGGAGCAAGCTGGCGCGATCAAGATCGCCAAGCTCAACATCGACGAAAACCCGCAGATTCCGCAGCGATACGGTGTCATGAGCATTCCGACAATGCTCATTTTCCGTAATGGTGAACTCGAGAAGCGAGTAGTAGGCGCAAAGCCAAAGTCAGCCCTACTTGCAGAGTTCGGCTTCTAGATCCACACTCAACTGATCTGCACACACAATGCCCGGCTCCGGCCGGGCATTGTCGCGTCTGCCGCTCGGATAGGACCACTCGCGACATCACCCTCTGCGCATCACTACGCGCGAGGTGCGAACATTCAACCTCAACTCTGAATACACGGTATACACAGGTTTATCCACAACCTGTGTGAAACGTCCAGAGGTCAGCCTGAGGTACAGACATCCCAGTGTGGGAGCGGGAAATCAGAACCTGTTGCGAGCCTAAATATCGTCAGTCGACGGCTGTTCGCCCGCCAGCATTGCTCGATAGACACGTTCAAGATCTTCCAGATCAGCGAACTCAATCGTCATTCGTCCGCGACCCTTGGCCATCGAAACCGTGACCCGAGTCGAGAGGTGATCGCCTAGTAGCTGCTCGAGCTCTAAGAGAGCCGCAGGCTTCGTTTCACCGACAGCACCACCAGACGATGAGCGGCCGGCCGACGGGCTCGTAATACCACTTGCCGATCTACGAACGAGTTCTTCGAGCTGGCGGACATTCAGACCCTCCGTCACCACCCGTTTCGCTAACCGTTCCTGCTCAGACCGGTCGGGCGTACCAAGGATAGCGCGACCGTGTCCTGCGCTAATGTCTCCGGAGGCCACCATTCGCTGCACTGTTCCCGGTAGCTGGAACAATCGCAGGGTATTCGACACCGCTGAACGGCTCTTCCCTACCCGGACCGCTACTTCGTCTTGCGTAAGCTCGAAATCATCAATCAACTGCTGATACGCGGCTCCTTCTTCGAGCGCGTTCAGGTCTTCACGATGAAGGTTCTCGACGAGGGCTTGCTCGAGTGAATGCCGATCGTCCACATCTCGGACAATGGCGGGAATGGTGGCAAGGCCGGCTCGGCGGGCGGCGCGCCAACGCCGCTCCCCCGCGATGAGTTCGAACCGATGCTCCCCAGACTCACGAACCAGAATCGGCTGCAAGACACCGAGCTCACGAACCGAATCGGTAAGCGAGACCAGCGCCTCTTCATCGAATCGGTTACGCGGCTGATACTCATTGGCCGCGATAGCTGACACCGGTATCTCACGCAGCGCCGCACCATCATCAGCGACACGAGTATCAGTCGGAATGAGCGACCCAAGACCCTTACCTAACCCACTACGACGATTCATCAGCAATCTCCTTCGCCAAGTCGCGATACGCCAGCGATCCGCGGGACATCGAGTCGAAGACGGTAATTGGCTGCCCGAAGCTTGGAGCTTCCGACAACCGGACCGTTCTCGGGATCACACTTCGACATACCTTCTCGCCAAAGTGGCCACGGACTTCCGAGGCCACCTGCGCTGCCAGATTGGTCCGTGCGTCATACATGACCAGGACGATGTTTCTCACATGAAGGTCTGCATTCAAATTCTTCTGCACCAGTTCAACGTTTCGCAGCAACTGACCCAGACCCTCAAGTGCGTAGTACTCACACTGCACCGGCACAAGAACCTCGGTGGCCGCTGCGAAGGCATTCACAGTAAGAAGCCCAAGCGATGGTGGACAGTCGATCAGCACCATGTCGTAGTCGTCATTTACCACGGCCAAGGCATTCTTCAGCCGCATCTCACGACTGAAGGCAGGTACCAACTCAATCTCGGCCCCGGCAAGGTCGAGATTCGCCGGGGCAACGAAGAGGTTTCGAACAGAGGCCGCCTCGATGGCGTCCTCTATCGGTACATCGTGAAGGAGTACGTCGTACATCGACGCCTCAAGGTTCCGAGGGTTCAGACCAAGACCGGTACTGGCGTTACCTTGTGGATCCAAGTCGACGATAAGCACCCGATACCCGAGCTCTGCGAGCGAGGCACCCAGATTGATCGTTGTCGTGGTCTTACCGACGCCGCCCTTCTGGTTAGCGATGGCAATGATGCGGCACGATTCCGTCATCGGCGGCCGAGTCATCGATTCAGCTGCCGCATCCAGCGTCTCGACTGGCTTGACGGGTTCTTTTCCCGACGGCGACTCCGGTTCGACGGCGGCTGTAGCCGGAGAATCTACCACTGCCGGCGACGGCGTATCCCCGCCTGAACGCTCTTCGCTGGACTTTTTCGTCAGGTAAGGCTCAAGCGATTCTGATCCAGGGAGCGCCTTGGACGCACCTGAATTCAGAATATCAGACGCCGTCGTGGATGACGGGCCTTCACCTTCTGGGCCCTCGCCTGTCGGCAGATCGGACTGATTCATTACCACTCCTAGAGGAGAGCGGACTACAAGGAAGACCCTGCTCCGCAAGAACGGTTGACGGCGACTGCCGTAACCCCGCCGATGTTTCACGTGAAACGTCAGCGCAGCGATTCGGAGAGTGTACCTCATCATCTCGACAACATGGGGACGCTGTAATCGTTCGAATGCGCTGAGGACATCGCCGGGCTACCAGAGATCTGCCTCTTACCGCTACACCTTGCCCTCACGCAGTCGGCTCGACAGAAAGCAAAGAGCAATGCTCGCAGTACTCAATCCGTCACGGTCGCTGGCGCACAACACTCCAACTCACTCATTCGCGGTTGCAGCGGCACCACAACTTCACCACCGAGATCGTGGCACGTCTTTCGCATTGTGCCCTAGCACTGCCCCTCTCGTTCCGCCCCGCCAACCCTTGCTCCGAGCTTGCCGAACCAGTCGACCTTCAAGGCACACGGCAGTGAAATTCAAACTGGAGTCCCTACGCACCCAAGAGGTAGTGCCAGCTCTACCCACCTAGTCCAGCGTCCCTCGCCGCACTGGCTGAGTTGATTGACCTCCTCACATCGGCAATCGCGTGGCAACCAGGTCACGGCGTAATCAACCGATATCGAAACAGATGCTCCACATCAGCGGGTCCGAGGTGCCGACCCACTCCCCTGCCTAGATCCAAGGAACGATTGTCAACGGTGCCGGGCCGCGAGGAGCAATACGTACTCGCGGCCACTTCGCAAACCCCTACTTGTTTTCCCAACAAGACCATCACGGCGAGCGATCACAACCGTTGGCGCAACATTCTCGCAAGCACAGCGCTCCAGGCGTATTGGCGTAGCTGCGGCGGATACACGCCGACTTGCGTCTACCAAGCGTGCCACTTGGCAGCAGGCCTGAAATCTGTGGCACGACACACCAGGAATTGTCATCAAGATGCCGGCACTCGGAGATCGAGCGAAGCCTCCTGACAACACCTTCACTCCACCGGCGGAACGACCGGTCCACCAACTTTCTGCGACTCTCTATGTCCTGAAGCAAGTCGCCATCAACGCCGAAAGTACCACCCTGAATTGCATAGGGCGTTCGGCGTGACGTGCTCGGCTCCGTCTGAGGCGTTCCGCCGTTGTATGCCCGGGTGCGATTGACTAACACGCCAAGGTCATCCAAAGTGAGGAGCCCCGCCACCAGATCGTTTAAGTTCGTATACCGGTGCCGAATGCGAAATCGACAGAGGGTGCCACCCGAGCTATTGGGTCACCCCGCCGCTGGGGCACCGCAGCTATTTCGCTCGCCGCAGCAGGGGGAGTGCCGAATGAAGTTGTCGATGCGCTTCATTCCGGCACCGTCGTCAGTCGGTTGTCACAGGCCCCGAGAGTGGCACGGTGAGAGCGGGACAGATTCACGGTCACGTGGCGGGGGAGTCCAAGTGGGGTGAATCAGACGCAGGCCATCGGGGACAAACCTTCAGATCTGGCTAGGCAGTCTCTTGGGCCGAACTTCTCCCTACGACGTGCGCCCGTGTGCGCACACCACCATCGACGTTTCACGTGAAACAACGGTTCGGAGAATTCAGAACGGCTCGGCTCCAAGTCCGATCCATCCACATCGACATTGATCGCAACTCCTATAACTGGCCCTGCATCGGGGGAGCTGCGGTGTCCTTCGGCGGTTGATTGGTTCTCGGATGATACAAAACGAAGTGGGCCCCGGCGCTTAGCGCCGGGGCCCAGTATCACTTGAAGGTAAAGAGAGGTTTTCGTTCTTGTCGCTTAAAGGATCGTGGATACCCTTCCATCGGCCCACCCTCCACTCGTAGGCAAGCGATGTGACTTGAGGTTGGTTCCACAGTCAGGCCAAACTTGGCGAGTTGATCGGCTGGCCATTTGCGGCCCCCGGGCGGTTCGCTGATACATATCAGTCCACCCGGTCGCACAAATCCCATTCCGCACTCAACGGTATGGTGGGGAGCGCCAAACGAACGCGAGACCACAACATCGGCCCAGCCACGGTGCTCGTCGAGATGGCTCAGCTTCTCAGCCCGCCCGAGAACTACCTCGACTCGGTCGTCGAGGCCCAGCTGGGGGAGAACCTCGGTGAGAAACTCGCACCGTTTCTCGGACCCGTCGACGAGGCGTCCCTTTGTATTCGGCAGCGAGAGCAAGAGGGGAAGCCCTGGTAAACCACCGCCCGAGCCGAGATCGACTAGTCGCTCGGTCTCGATAGGAATCGCCTCAAGGTAGTAGTCGGCGTGTTGAATGTGAACGCGGAGCGGGCCCGGACCGAGGAATCCCAAGGTCCGAGCCCGCTCCAGAACGGCGTGGATTGCCGGTTGATTACTCAGTGTCTGTTCCTTCGCTTGGCACCACAATGACACGACGGCGTGGTTCATTACCCGCCGAGCGAGTGCTCACACCCTCTTGTTCGTTGAGGGCATCGTGGAGCGTCTTACGGTCTGCGCTTGACATTGGTTCGAGGACAACCTCAAGCTGCTCGTCACGAGCAGTCGCCGCTGCCTTGACTGCAAACGTTGCGAGGGCTTCCTTGCGGAGCTCACGGTATGAGCCGACATCAACACGGATACGGACACCCGACGGTGCGGTGCGCTGTGCGGCGACGCGAGTGAGTTCCTGAATAGCGTCGAGGGTTCGGCCTCGAGGACCGACCATCAAGCCATGCTTCCCGTCGACGACCGCGTTGATGGTGTCGTCTTCCTCAGGAAGCTGCACGGCACTGTCGTAGCCGAACGCTGCGCTGAGTCCTGTCAAGAAGGTTTGCACCGTCTCGCGGACCTCTTCGATTGGTGCGCTTTCCTTCTGTTGCCGTGGTGATGATGCACGATCTTCGTCTGACCGCTCCGACTGGCGTGGTTTGCGCTTCTTCGGCGCGTCCTCAGCAGGGGAGTCATCAGCAGATGCCTTTTCCTTGGCGGGCTTTGCTGCTGCCTTCGGCTTGTCTGATGATTTCTTGCGCTTATCGCGTCGTTCATTCTTTGGTCGAGGGCCCTTGGGCTCGACTCGCGCTCGAACTCGGGCCTGCCCCCTGGTCCGCCCGAAGAGTCCAGCCTTGGGCTCTTCAAGAAGCTCGAATTCTGCTTCGCTCTCGTCGACGCCAAGCTTGTCGAGCGCCAGCTCGCGAGCTTCTTCCAGTGTCTTTGCGGTTGTTTCAACCCATTCCACAGTACTACCTCTTCCGCTTCTTCTTGGTCGGGCCAGACTGGGTTCCCTTTGGGGTTACCCGATTGGACTGAGCTCCGGATTGATCTGTTTTTGGCTTCTTTGCAGCACGCTTTTGTTCAAAGAACGCTTCGCGCTTTCTGCCAGTCGTACCGTTAGATGAGTCGTTGGCGGAGCCAGTTACGTCATCATCGGGTGCACTCTGCTTTTTCTTTGGAGATTCTGTCTTCGCCGGCTTCTCCTTCACCGGTTTGTCCTTTGCAGCTGCTTCTGCTTCTGCATGTTCGGCTGCTCGCTGCATAGCCAACGTTCCTTCACCATCGTGGCCGTAAAGGCTCCGAGTGATGTAGCCCTGTTGGGCGATCCGGAAGATGCTCTGATAGAACCAGTACAGCACGAGACCGGTGGGGAAGATGAACGACCAGACGCCGGTCATCAGCGGAAGAAACTTGAGCATTGCCTGCTGTTGGGCAGCAACTCCGGTGGCTGGTTGACTCGACGGTGAGCGCCGGGTCGTGACCTGGCGTTGTTGGTAGTAGCTACCGACAACAACGAGGACGATCAGTAGTAGGTACGGGATGGAGCGCAGGATGCTGTCGCGTAGGACATCAAGCGGCTGTTGAGCGAGGTCAATCAGCCCGAATTTCATCTCGCTGGTTGTGTGGAGATTTTCGTAGAGGCTGGTCGTCTTATCAAGGAACTTGGGGGCGATCTTGTCGCCACTCAAAACCGGCAACGATAGTTTCTGTCGGGCGAGCTGAGCCAGGTCGTAGTAGCCAACTTCAGAGTCACGCCGTGTCAGTCCGCGGATGACACGGAACATCACTAAGAAGACCGGTGCCTGTGCCAGCATCGGAACGCAACCGCCGACGGGGTTAATCCCTTCGCGCTGATACAACGCCATCACTTCGGCGTTCATCTCTTCGCGATTGCCGCCTTTGTGCTTCTTTTGCAGTGCCTTGAGTTCAGGCTGCACCAACTGCATTTTGATGGTGCTTCGGGTGGCCTTGAGGGTGAGCGGCATCAACAACACCATCACGACCAGCGTGAGGAGGAAGATGGAGATGCCGTAGTTGCCTCCAATGACAGGCAACGCGTAGATACCGGCAAGCGCCCGGGCTACTGCATGATAGATCGGATCGAACATCGGACTTTCGGTGTGTTAGCGGGCGGGAATGGTACGGCCAACGTCGGCGCATGTTGCCCCGCAGTTGGATTCGGTGTGTCGCCCAGTGTCAGGTTCTGGAACTTCATCGATCCCGTAGCCCCCAAAGGGGTTACACCGGGCGATTCGTTTCGTGGCCAGCCAAAGACCTCGTTTGAGGCCATGAACTTCGACGGCTTCCTGCGCATAGTGAGAACAGGTGGGAATGTAGCGACACCGGGGTCGGCGCAATGCGCTCCATGCGTGGTAATACCCAAGCATGCGAAGAAACGCCTTACTGAGCACGAGTCCCCTTCGATAGAGCACGAGCCTCGCACGCCGTAACGCAACGCTGAACGTCGGCAAGGAGTGAAGCGAAGGGCATCGTCATCACCTCGGTGTGGCAACTAAAGAGATAGGCGCCAGGGGCGACAATGACAGTCTCGTCACGGAGTGCGGCCTGGATGCGACGCCGGGCTCGGTTTCGATGAACTGCCGAGCCAAACTTGCGACCAATTGCGAACGCGACCTCAACACTTGGCCCATCGTGAGGCAAATAAATTGCCCGAATAGGGCCACTGCGGCCCCTGTTTCCCTGCGATCGCAGGCGACGGAATGTTGCTCGGTCACGAACGGAGTCGATCACGCACTCAGCTTGGAGCGACCTTTGAGACGCCGAGCGCGCAAGACGGCGCGGCCGCCACGGGTAGACATGCGATTACGAAATCCGTGCTTGGTTGAGCGCTTCCGATTGTTTGGTTGGAACGTACGCTTCATAGGGAAACTCCTGGCTGGGGGCCGCCGGGGCGGCCTGTGGTGGATCGCGATGCTCGTGAGAGCGGAGCAAGATTTGCCCTCGCCCATGCTCCTCCACATCCGAGGGCCGACCAGAGATCGCAGAGCGATCGGCGACCAGGGCGGCGTGCAGCAGGTGTGCGAGCGATCCGGAAATAGTCTTTACGCAGAACGAATCGTTGCGACTCCACAATGCGTGCCACAGGTGCGGGCGCGCGTTGTCTCTACGTCTGAGAAAGGCTAGAGCCCAGTTCGCAGAAGCACAACCGCACCTTTTCCACAGGAGACGTGTTGTGCCCGAACGCTCGCTGCTAACGTGACGACTCGCGCCGGCGCACTCGTCAATTGACACTACGAGAGTACGTCCGAATTGCGGCCTCTTTTCCGCTGACTCAGGTCTGTGGAAAAGTTTGTGGGAAATGGGGAGAAGTCCTGATGGAGACACGGTGAGAGCAGCCGAAGAGCTGTGGCAGAAGGCGTCACAACTGTTGCGCGCAGAGATTGCTGAGGGGGCGTGGCAATCGACCTTCGCGCCCGTCGCTCCGGTCACCATCACCGCCTCTGACCTGGTTCTTTCAGTCCCCAATGCGATAATTCGAGAAAAGCTAGACGGTCGGTATCGGCCCCTTGTAGAAGAGGCGGTGAGCGAGGCCGCTGGGCGCCCGATCGGGGTGCAGTTTGATTTTGCGACTCCGACGCTTTTCGATGCAGATATCGATCCTGTCATGGCTCCAGCCTTTGACGAACTCCCGACACCGACAGCCGATGAACCCGTCACCGACATACTTCCGGTCGAGCCAGGAGGAGCCGTCGACCCAGCGAAGCGGTACACCTTCGATGGGTTTGTGATCGGTCCGTCCAATCGATTCGCCCACGCCGCCGCCCTGTCCGTCGCCGAACGCCCCGGCGGTTCGTACAACCCACTCTTCATCTACGGGTCAGCCGGACTCGGCAAGACCCACCTGCTTCGGGCGATTGAGCACTATGTCAACGACGTATACCCCCGGCTAAAGGTGCGCTACGTCTCGACAGAGACATTCCTGAACGAGTTTGTCGAATCAATCAAGACGTCGTCAGTCAACGAATTCAAACGCCTCTATCGCCAGATTGATGTGCTCCTCGTCGATGACATCCAGTTCATCGCCGGCCGTGAAGGGCTCCAGGAGGAGTTCTTCCACACGTTCAACGAGCTGTATTCCGCCAACAAACAGATCGTGCTGTCCTCCGATCGCCAGCCCGATGCGATTCCAACTCTCGAAGACAGGCTGCGAAGCCGATTCATGATGGGGCTGCTCACCGATATCCAGCCGCCTGATATCGAAACCCGTATGGCCATCTTGCATAAGAAGGCTGATCGAGACGACCTCTCGCTACCAAGCGACGTCAGCGAGTTCATCGCCGCCAACATCACCAACAACATCCGTGAGTTGGAGGGCGCCCTCAACAAGGTTTCCGCCTTCGCCAATCTCAATCAGACGCCGCTGACGACCGAGACGGCAGAACAAGTCCTGCGCGATTTCATCGCCGACCGTCAACCCCGGCCAATCACGGTGCCCATCATCCTCGACGCAACGTCCGAACAGTTCAACTTCTCGATCGATGACCTGAAAGGGAAGTCGCGACGCCGGCCACTCGTTATTGCCCGGCAAATGGCGATGTACGTCACTCGGCAGCTCACCGATTTGAGCTATCCGATGATCGCCAAAGAGTTTGGCGGCCGCGACCACACCACCGTCATGCACGCTTGCGACAAGATCTCTGCACTCATGAAAGAACGCTCACAAATCTACGAGCACGTCACTGCGCTCGAGAAGTCAGTCCGTGCTGCGGCCAGGTCTGCGGATTAGTTGGGGACATTCCTGTGCGAAAGCGCCCCCAACGTTGTGCACAGCGCCTACTCTGCGGTGGACAACATCCTCTCTATCCCCAGGGGGTTTGTGTTCGTTCAGTTCGTTTGGGGATTATCCTTTTAACCGGTGGATGACCAGATACGTCCCCACCAGGCAAAACATCAGTTCATCCACATTCCACAGGCTCTACTACTAACAGATTCTTATAGAGAGAAAAAAGTTAGAAGTTGAGGAAAAGGGAGCAACCGTGAAATTTCGTTGCGAGCGAGACGTACTCGTTGAAGCATTAGGTATCGCTGGCCGAGCTGTCAGTGGGCGCGGTGGACTTCCGGGTCTTGCCGGCGTTCGCGCTGAGCTTCGCGGTGATGAGCTGCAGTTCACGGGAAGCGATCTCGACCTGACGATCTCAGTGACAGTCATGGTGTCTGGCGAGACCGACGGTGTTTCCATCATCCCAGCCCGTCTCGCTTCAGACATTGTCCGTTCCCTTGAGCCGGGCGCAGTGTCCCTGTCAGCTGAGGGTGACGAACTTTCAATTCGTGCCGGCCGGTCAGACTTCAGTATCCGACTCATCGCCGGTGACGACTTCCCTCAGGTAACCGTGGCGGCCGATACACCGGTCTCATTACCAACGGCACTCCTGAGCGCGGCACTAAAGCAGGTAGTCACTGCGGCCAGCTCCGATGACTCTCGTCCGATCTTGACCGGTGTTCTTATGGCCGCCGAAGCAGACGGCGTGCGTTTGGTTGCCACCGACTCATACCGCCTCTCCATGCGCGACCTTCCTGGTACCTCGGTACTGAGTGAAGGCCAAACCGTTCTCATCCCGTCGAAAGCGCTCAAGGAGCTCGACCGGATTCTGGGTCAAGGCGAAGAGGTAGAGGTCAGACTGGGGGAGCGCGAGGCGTCGTTCCAGGTCGGTTCAGTCACGCTCGTAACTCGTCTGATCGAAGGCGACTTCCCTAACTACCGCGGCTTAATCCCAGCGAGCCATCCCAACACGCTCACTGTCGGTCGTGAAGAACTGCTCGATGCTCTGCGTCGGGTCAAGCTGCTCGCCCGCGAGGCCACTCCCGTTCGTCTCGAAATGAGCACTGAGGGTCTCGAGCTCGTGGCCATCACGCAAGATGTCGGCACGGCCCGCGAGCAGGTCGAGGGAACCTACGATGGTGCGCCACTTACCGTTGCCTTCAATCCGCAGTACCTACTCGAGGGCATTGAAGTCACTCCAGGAGAGTCGGTAACTTTGTCGACAATCGATGAGCTGAAGCCGGTTGTGCTCCGCGCTGACGGTGTAAGCGAGTTCCTCTATCTCCTCATGCCGGTTCGCGTTTCTTAAGATGCGTCTAGCCAAAGTTTGGCTAACCGACTTTCGCAGTTACGAACAGCACGAGCTCGAACTCGATACTGGGCTCACTGCGATACTCGGCCCAAATGGCGCCGGAAAAACCAACCTGCTTGAAGCTATTGGTCTTCTTGCGTCGCTCAAGTCATTTCGTGGCGCGCCAACGGAAAGCCTCATTCGAAGGGGTGCGTCATCGGCGATCGTGCGCGCTGAGGGAGAACGCGACGGCCGCGATGTATTGATCGAGCTTGAGTTGACAAAGGGTCGCACCCGCGCCCAGGTCAACAAGCAGAAACTCCAGCGAACAAGCGACTTGCTCGGGGCTCTTCAAGTGACCTTCTTTGCTCCCGACGACTTGGCGTTGGTTAAAGAAGGTCCCGGTGTCCGGAGGCAATACCTCGATGATTTGATGGTCTCGCTCGACCCTCGTTTCGATGGTGTACTCTCCGACCTCGACCGCGTATTACGCCAACGGGGTGCGCTTCTTCGTCAGACCCGAGGCTCGATTGACGAAGCAACCGGCCTGACTCTTGATGTATGGGACGCAAAGCTCGGCGAGCTCGGGCAACGCGTGACCGAGCGCCGCGAATACACCCTTGGTGCGCTGATGCCACTCGTTGGTCAAGCCTACGAACAATTGGCAGGGACACCGACAGAAGTTATTGCAACGTACATTCGCTCGTGGGACGGCGATGTGCTGGCCGAAGCAATCGCTGACTCCCGACAACTCGACGTCCGTCGGGGAGTGAGCACAGTTGGGCCGCACCGCGATGATCTACGTCTTGCGCTCGATGGATTCGCAAGCCGATCCGAAGCATCGCAAGGCGAACAACGAACTCTCGCCCTTGCTTTGCGATTGGCGGGGCATCGCCTTGTCGCCCAGCACATCGGTGAGGCACCACTGCTCCTGCTCGACGACGTGCTGTCTGAACTCGACCCCGACCGCGCGCGCTCCCTGCTCGACAACCTCCCTCCGGGACAAACCATCATTACGAGCGCGTCCGGGCTTCCAGCCGGTACGGTTCCAGATCACACTCTGACTTTCGAGTCACCACGTCGCAGCTCTGCTGAAAGCTGATCTGATGGCATACGAGCCACCAACGATTGGGCAATCGATTGAGCGTTTCCTTTCGCTCATGGGCGCCCCAACCGTCTCCACGCTGAGTTCACTCGATGACAAGTGGCCAGACATCGTTGGTCCGGCACTGGCGGCCCACACTCGCCCCATTGAGGTGCGAGACGGGGTGCTCATTGTCGGTTGCAGCGACGCCTCTTGGGCCTCACAACTCAAGTGGATGGATGCATCGATTCGCGAACGTTTCGCCGAGCTTTTCGACGGACTCGTGATCAGCCGAATTCAGCTGAGAATCGCACCCCCGAGCTAACACCCGAACAGTCAACAAATCTGGTAGAATTGTCAACTGTCTACTGCGGAATGAACTATGCCTGATAGTCCAGAAAGTAGCTCCTACGGGGCTAAAGATATCCAGGTTCTTGAAGGCCTCGAGGCCGTTCGAAAACGACCAGGAATGTACATCGGATCGACGGGACCCCAGGGCCTTCACCATCTGGTGTGGGAGGTCGTTGACAACTCAGTCGATGAGGCCATGGCTGGCCATTGCAAGGTCATCGAGGTCGATATTCGTACCGATGGTGCCGTCGAGGTTCGCGACGACGGTCGCGGTATCCCTGTCGACCCACACGAGAAGTACGAAGACATGACCGCAGCCGAGGTCGTGCTGACAGTGCTTCACGCAGGCGGCAAGTTTGGCGGTAGCGGCTACAAGGTCTCCGGCGGACTCCATGGAGTCGGTATTTCGGTCGTCAACGCACTGTCTCGTCGGATCGAGGTCGAAATCGATCGGCACGGCAAGACCCACTTCATGTCATTCGTGAATGGCGGCGAGCCAGACACCAAACTGCATGTCATCGGCGATTCACCGCTGCGAGAAGACGGCACCCCGCGCACCGGAACCACGACCCGTTTCTGGCCAGACCCCGTGATCTTCAAAGAAGGCATCGAGTTTCGCACTCAAACGATGCTGGAGCGCTTCCAAATGATGGCGTTCCTTAATGCTGGTCTTGAGTTTCGAATCAACGATCTTCGCGATCCAGCGTTCAAACCGATCATCCATCGCTACGACGGGGGTATTCGCGACTTTGTGACCCACCTCAACGCGGCCAAGGAGCCGTTGTTTGATGTGGTCGGTTGGTTCGAAGAGATCGGTGACGCCGAAGAGGTTGAGATCGCCTTTAGTTGGAATACTGGCTATCAAACCGATGGCATTCATTCGTTTGCCAATGGCATCGCGACCAACGAGGGCGGCATGCATGAGCAGGGCTTCCGCACTGCGCTCACGCGAACGGTCAACGCGTATGCCCGCGACCGTGGCGTATTGAAAGAAAAAGACGAGAACTTTCAGGGCGAAGACATCCGTGAGGGCATGACGGCCATCATCTCCGTCAGGCTGCAGGACCCGCAGTTCGAGGGCCAGACGAAGTCGAAGCTCGGCAACGTCTCGGTTCGTTCACTCGTCGAGAAAGCCACGAACGAGCAGCTCAAAGAGTGGTTCGAGGAACACCCCAACGAGGCTCGTGTCATTCTCAATAAGACATCACAGGCGGCGCGAGCCCGTATTGCGGCCACCCAGGCTCGTCAAACGATTCGGCGGAAGTCGGCCCTTGATGGTGCGGGCATGCCGGGCAAACTCGCCGATTGCCGCAGCAAAGATCCTGCGGCCTCAGAGATTTACATCGTGGAGGGAAACTCGGCTGGAGGCTCAGCGAAAGATGCCCGCGACTCCAGCATCATGGCCATCCTTCCGATCAGAGGCAAGATCCTCAATGTCGAACGGGCCCGTCCCGACCGGATGCTCAAGAACACCGAGGTCGTCTCACTTATTCAAGCCATCGGAGCCGGTTTCGGTGAAGAGTTCGAGAACGACAAGGTTCGCTACCACAAGATCATCTTGCTGGCCGACGCCGATGTCGATGGCAGCCATATCCGCACCTTGCTCCTCACCTTCTTCTACCGCCAGATGCGACCAATGGTCGAGGCTGGCTATGTCTACATCGCGCAGCCCCCACTGTTCTCGACTGAGGTGGGTCGATCGAAGATCTACCTGAAGGACGAGGCCGCTCGCGACGTCTACAAGGCCGAACACCCGAAGGCTGAGTTCCAGCGGTTGAAGGGACTTGGCGAGATGGACGCGAAGGAGTTGTGGGAAACCACAATGGACCCCGCCCGCCGAACCCTGCTCCAAGTCACCGCCGATCAAGCTGCAATCGCTGACGAAGTATTCAGTGTGCTGATGGGCGACAACGTCGAGAGCCGCAAGAACTTCATCCAGACAAACGCCGACGACGTCCGATTCTTGGATATCTAATCACATGACTGACACTCCACCGCAAGACTCCACCACTGACGATGTTGAGCCAATCGAGATCCAACAGGAGATGGAGCAATCCTTCCTCCAGTATGCGATGTCGGTCATCGTGTCTCGGGCACTCCCTGACGCACGTGACGGCCTGAAACCAGTTCACCGACGCATTCTCTGGTCGATGTACGACCAGGGCCACCGTCCCGAACGCAGCCACGTGAAGTGTGCGACCGTCGTCGGTCACGTCATTGGCCACTACCACCCCCACGGTGACCAGGCCATCTATGACTCGCTTGTTCGTATGGGTCAGAGCTTTTCGCTCCGCCATCCTCTCATTGACCCTCACGGCAACTTCGGTTCGCCCGACGATCCACCCGCCGCCTACCGCTATACCGAATGCCGACTCACCCCGTTGGCCATGGCGATGCTCGACAGCATCGACGAGGACACGGTTGACTTCGTCGACAACTTTGACGGCAAAGACCAGGAGCCGTCGGTTCTCCCCAGCCGCTTCCCCAACCTGTTAGTAAACGGCAGCCAGGGCATTGCGGTCGGCATGGCAACTAACATTCCTCCCCACAATTTGGGTGAGGTCATCGACGCCACGATCCACCTGATGGAGAACCCTGAGGCGACGATCGCCGACCTCATGGAATTCGTCAAGGGGCCCGATTTCCCAACCGGCGCCCAAATCCTTGGCCGCGCCGGCTCGCGCGATGCATACACAACCGGCAAGGGCTCGGTTCGCATGCGTGCTGTTGCTGAGTTGGTCGAAGGTAAGACAAACGACTCGATCATTGTCACGGAAACCCCTTACCAAACGTCAGTCGAGCAGATTGCCCGCAAGGCCGCTGAACTGGTAGAACGTGGCGACCTGGCCGGTATTCGCGAGATCAGAAACGAGTCTTCGCAGGGCAAACTCCGCCTCGTGTTCGACCTCAAGCGCGACGCCACTGGTCTCGTTGTGCTCAACAATCTCTACAAGTACACGCCGATGCAAACCACGTTCAGTGTCAACATGGTGGCCTTGGTCGATGGTGTACCACGTACCTTGACCCTGCTCGACGCCCTTCGTGCCTACGTTGATCATCAGCGTGAAGTTCTGCGTCGTCGCTCAGAATTCCGTCGCGATAAGGCCGAACGCCGAGCCCATATTCTTGATGGTTTGCTTCGGGCGCTCGACATGCTCGATGCGATTATTGCCACGATCCGTGCCAGTGAAGATCGTGGCGCTGCTCGCGAGGCACTGATGGGAGAGGGCTTCGAATTCAGTGAAGTTCAAGCCAACTTCATTCTTGACCTTCCTCTCGGTCGCCTCACTCGGCTGGCCCGAATCGAGCTTGAAGACGAGCTCGGCGAAAAGCGGGCAGACATCGAATACCTCAATGGTCTTCTCGCTGACCAGGCCAAACTGGATGGTGTCATCAAAGAAGAGATTCTCGAGATTCGTGGAAACCACGCCACCGACCGTAAAACCGAGCTCACGCATGACCACGGTGAGCTCGACATCGAAGACCTGATCGACGACGAAGACCTCGTAGTCACGCTGTCGTCGAGCGGCTACATCAAGTCAGTCTCGAGCGAAGAGTTTCGGTCGCAGGCTCGTGGCGGCCGCGGCATCAGCGCAGCCAAATTGAAGGGCGATGACGACGACTACGTCACCCATCTCCTTCACACGTCTGCGCACGCCTACCTGCTGTTCTTCTCTAACCGCGGCCGTGTGTATCGCATCAAGGCGCACGAGATCCCGGTCACAAGTCGTGCGTCTCGCGGCCTTGCGCTCGTCAACCTGTTGCAGTTGCAGTCTGATGAGTCAATCCAAGCAATCATCGACACCCGCGACTACGAAACCAACCGATTCCTCTTCTTCGCCACCAAACTGGGAAGAGTCAAGAAGACCTTGTTCAACGCCTACGATTCGTCGCTGCGGGCTGGTCTTATTGCAATCAAGCTAAATGACGGTGATGAGCTTGTTTCCGTCGGCCCCACCAACGGTAGCGACGACATTTTCATGGTCACTAGCTTCGGCCAGGCATTGCGCTTCTCCGAAAGCAATGTGCGTGCGATGGGACGAAGCGCCGCAGGTGTGAAGGGCATCAGGTTCAGAGGAGCCGACGAACTTGTCAGCTGCAACGTGCTGCGCGACGGCGCCGAGCTTTGTGTTATCACCGACGAGGGCTACGGAAAACGAACCGATCCCGAGCTGTTTACGGCGAAAAACCGAGGCGGTTTGGGTGTGCGTTGCATCAAGCTCAACGAGAAGAAGGGCAAGGTCGTCTCTGCGAAGTTCGTTGACGAAGACGACGATCTGCTTCTGATCTCGAGCGCCGGTGTCATCATTCGACTGAAAGCGGCAGAGATCTCTCAGCAAGGTCGGGACGCTTCTGGTGTCAGTGTGATGAGACTCGGCGGCGAGAGCAGAGTTGCTGCCGTGGCCCGTCTTGTTGCCGCTGATGAAGTCCTCGATGCTGACGACGAAGACCTCGATGCCGATATCGAAGTCGACATGGAGCAAGACGTCGAGCAAGACAGCGAGGCGAACGAGGCACCTGAGGTCGACCCAGACCCAGAAATCGAGGCTGAGTAACTCCTCGGAGTAACTGCCTCCACAATCCAGCAATCGGCGGCCATTGGATTGGCGGCTGATCTTGCGTTGGGATAGTGCAATGTCTGAATCGAGAGGTGCTGTATTGCCTCTATTGGCGCTCGCTGGTGCGAGTTGTCTGATCGGGGTTCTCCTTCTAGGGGCGACCCTTGGGCGTGTTGTCGAAAGGGCAGAGTGCCAGGACGCAGCTGACGCGTCTGCGCTGGCCGGGGTTGCAGAGGGGCGTGTCCAGGCTGAGCAGCTGGCCGTCGCCAATGACGCCGTCGTTTTGTCCTTCGATGCCGATGGCAACACCGTCGAGGTGTGGGTGGAGTGTGGAGGGGTTCGCGCTGCAGCGAGCGCGGAACGCCGCCTTGAGCCTGCACACAGCGAATGAGTCGGGGCTGCACCTTTCCGAGCTTTACCTCACCTACACTGACGTGGGTATGTCCCTAGACGACGCAACAGCGAATGACGCAACTCTTATAGACGACGATCTTGTTGCGTCGCTCGGTTTTGAGCCGACAACCACCATCGAGCCTGTCGCTGGCGACGTGCTCGACGTTCGCAGCGACATTGCGGAGTTCGTTTCGCCTGAGGAGACACAGCCTGAGGAGACACAGCCTGAGGAAACAGTGGCAGAGGTCATCGATCTCGACGATGCGTCCACTGACCTTGAAGATGACCTTGAAGATGCCTTTGAGGAGCCAGCCGATTCGAGCGAGAACGACCTCCTCGCTGAGGCTGCGATCATCGACGATGATGCCGCCGACACCGAACCAAGTGAAGACCTATTAGTCGACGATGACATTGCTGACGATGACCTTGCTGACGATGACATTGCTGACGATGACCTTGTCGACAGTGACATTGTTGACGACGCCCTTGCCGACGAAGAAGATGACGATCCGCTGTTTGGATCGATTGATACGCCGTTGGTTGCGTCGTTCGATGACCTAGACGTGATAGCGGCTGACACTGCTGACGACCTCCCGGCCGTCGAAGCCGAAATCGAAATCGAACTGTTTGACGTTGCCGACGATGACGACCTTGGCGATGACGTCATCGATCTCGTCACCGACGACCTTGACGTTCCCGAAGACCTCGATCTCTCTGGTCGCGACGCAGATGAGACCGCATTCGTCGCCAGGGTCGACGACGCGTCGATCACCTCGGTACCAGATGACGCGGCGTCGCTCGCGGAATTTGATGACGTATTTGCGCCTGCCCCTGACCAGTCAGTGCCTGAAGCAGTTACCACGACGGTGCCAGTCGTCGGCGCAGCCACCGCAATCGCTTCTGCAGGAAAGCGCCGGGGCAAGCTCCGGGCTCGAAAGGTTCGGCGAGTTATCCGCCACGTCGACCCTTGGTCGGTGCTCACCTTCTCCGTGCTGTTCCACCTGGTTTTCTTTTCGTCGATGCTCTTGGCAAGCATCCTTGTGTGGAACGGCGCCGTCCAGGCCGGCACCATCGACAACATCGAGAACTTCATCCGGGAGCTCGGCGACTACGAGACGTTCAACATCAACTCCGACGTCGTTTTCAGGGCCGCCGTGGTCATCGCTGGCATGCTCACCTTGGCCTCATCGATCATCGTGGTGCTCCTCACGGTGGTCTTTAATCTCGTATCTGACCTCGTCGGTGGTATCCGGGTAACCGTCATCGAAGAAGACACAGTTGTAGTTCCCTCAGGGGAGTAGTGGTGGGGCAAACAAGCAGATAGCGTTTGGGGTCGCTGGGGCTATAGCTCAGTCGGTTAGAGCGCACCCCTGATAAGGGTGAGGTCGCAAGTTCGATTCTTGCTAGCCCCACAACTCAGGTAACCCGGTTTATTCACCATGCGGTGCACCGGGTTCCGAACCAGTGAAGAACCAAGCCTCGCCAGTGCGGGGCTTGTTTCATTTTTGCGCTGACTGACGGCCCCTGGTGCACGCCTCTCAACTAGGCTTCGACAATGTTGATTCTGGTCCGGCGAGTGATGACAGCGCTTTCTATGGCATCGATGCTGGCGGCACTTTTCAGGATCCGGGGCGCAGGCGGCACACCACCTCGATCTGGCGGGTGGCGTGAAGTCGACGGCCCTGATTTGCGTTGACTAGCGTTTCTGTAATTGGACTGGGAGCGAGCGGGCTTGTCGTTGCTCAGGAGCTCATTGCAACGAAAGAGCTCGGCGCGACGCAAACCGTCGGCTACTTCGACACTGATCCTGATCGCATGGCGTTCGGCGCTCGGACGCTGGAGTCAGCAACGCCGGCAACGGCCCTCGGTTCTGAAGCAGACGTTGTTGTGCTTGCTACCCCGGCGGGAGGCCATGCCATCGCTGCACGACGACTCTTGGAGCAGGGCAGCCATGTAGTGTCGTTGAGCGATTCGACCGAAGACGTCATCGCATTGCTGGCGCTCGACGGTTTGGCAAAACGGTGTAATCGCACCCTTTTAGTTGGCGTTGGCATGGCACCTGGTTTGTCGTGTCTTTTGGCAACTCATGCAGGTAACGCACTCGACGAGGTCGAAGAGATTGCCGTTGCGAAGACGGGCACGGCCGGCCCTGCGTGTGCCAGGCAGCATCACCGAGCACTCAAACGGCAAGGCCGTGATTGGATCAGTGGGGAGTGGGCGATGCGGCGTGGCGGTTCGGGTCGGGAACTCTTGTGGTTTCCTGATCCGATCGGTGCGCTCGACTGCTACCGAGCCAATCTGGCAAGTCCACTGTTGTTGCAGCGTGTGTATCCGCAGGCGGGCCGAATCTCGGCCCGAATGTCAGCAAATCGACGAGACCGCCTCACATTCCGCCTCCCAATGCTGCGCACACCGCACGCTGACGGTGGACCGGGAGGGATCCGGATTGAGGTCCGTGGACTACGTAACGGCGCATTCGAGACTCTTGTCTATGGGGTCACGGCGCACCCGTCTCGGGCGGCCGGTGTTACGAGTGCGATCGCGGCGCAATGGCTTCTCCAAGGAGACCCGAAACCTGGAGCGACAGGTGTAGCTGAGGTCGCGAGACCATTGGATTGGCTGCAATCGGTCGTTGATCGGGGAGTGCACATCGTGGCGATCGGCGACCCGATTCACGATAATTCAGCCCCAACGGGCCAAAATAATCACCCTTTGTAACATTCCTTCTAAAGTTCTCACGCCTTGTGGTCGATCCAACCTTTGAGGAAATTTCCTAACATTTCTGCTCAAGTTCTTCCTGTCCTGTGTCGAGAACTCTTTCTGCATGGAGGACAACCGAAGGATGAGAACTATGGGCGAGATGACACGAAGCAAAAACGAGATGGCCGAGATCAATGCTCGGATCGAACAGCACCTTCCACTGGTAAAGCACGTGGTGTTCCAGGTAGCTGTGCACTTCCCCCGCCACGTCGACCGTGAAGAGCTCGCCAGGGCCGGCGCTCTCGGACTGGTCGAAGCCTCACGTCGTTACGACGGCAGCCGCGGCGTCCCATTCGAACGATTCGCCGCCCAACGTATTCGGGGCTCAATCCTCGATTCGGTCCGGGCCGCTGACTGGGCGCCACGCTCAGTACGCCTCCTGGCCCGCCGCCTTGAAGCAACCGAGCAGGCGCTCGCCACCGAACTTGGTCGGGTGCCAAGCCTGTCTGAGATGTCGCAGTCGCTTGGTGTCGGTGTTGACGAACTCTGCAAGTTGCAGGACCGTCTCTTCCGCTCAGTCGTTCTCGCCCTTGATCACGAGACCTCAACTGAGGGTGACGAAGATCTTACGCTCGTTGACATTCTCCAGGATCGCTCAAGCCCCGAGCCGCTTGAGGAACTCGAAACACGTGAGCTTCACGCGTATCTTCGTGATGCGGTTGGCTTGCTCCCCGAACGGCAGCGCCTTGTTATTGTTGGCTACTTCCTCGAAGGCAAGACCTCGCAAGATCTCGCTCGATTCCTTGGCGTGACCGAGTCTCGTATCAGCCAGCTTCGCTCAGAAGCCCTTCGCAACCTGAAGCTTGGCATTGAATCCCAGTACGAAGGCGAAGAAGAGGAAGCCCCTGCTGGCCGTGTGGCGAAGCGCCAAGCTGCGTACGTTGAGCAGGTCGGCAGCGCCTCACAATTCCAGGACCGTCTCGGCCGCTGGGACACCGAGTACGACGTTCCGGAAGAGCCACTATTGCCAGTTGGCGTCGTTCGCCACTAAGGCAAGGACCGTTAGCCGGGCGACACTCCTTCGGAAGGTCGCTACTCGGCTAGAAGGTTGCTGCGGTCTGCCAGCGTGACAGTAGTTCGGCATCGCCGAAGACCTCAAGACGGCTCGGGGGCAGACGGCTCCAGAGCATAAGGAGAAGGTCGGACGCGGTCCCTCTGGCGGCAACGTCGGCCTTCTCGTGACCGATCGTCCACTCGATCTTGTCGGCGCCGAAGGTGACCATCCATTCACCATCTTCAATGTCGGTGGCGTGGAGATGCATGGTTTCGCCGGCACCGCCAAGTTGTTCGATACTCAGACGAGACCCTGCGAAGACTTCGAAGACTTCGGTGATGCCGTCTCGGGCGAGCGCAGCATCAATCGGTTCGGCGGAGCCGCTTGACGATGCGGCATCCCAGCGGTGCATTGCGGTTTCGTGAGCAAGGCGACGCAGCCACCAACGGGCAGGCTGGGGCCCCGTGAACGTGGGCCGAATTGCGTCGAGATCCGTTGTTGATAGCTCGCTGAGCAGCGTCTCACGCGCCTCTGCGAACCACGGCAACACCTCTTCGCCCAGCGGAGGTTCTGGCACGCTAGAGCGCCGTGGTGGAGTATCGGGGGTTGTCTGCATCGCGAGCGTGGCGAAGTGAGCGACCCAGCCGGTGTGGCCGATCACGGTGCCAACGGTCCAACCGTCGATATGCGGAACGACATCAATGATTCGTTCGGGAGCGATCGCCGCCACTACCGCGCTCTCTTCTCGAAGAAGATCGAGGTATTCAGCATCCTGTAGTCGTGTCATGAAGAGAAGCCTTCCATGTTCTTTGCTCGTTCGTCGAGTCTTGTTTACTCGGATACGAGCCGTACTGTTCGCTGAGGAAAGGGAATGTCGATCCCGGCCTCGTCAAACGCCTGTTTTACCCTGAGTCGCAGTTCACGTGCCGCCGCCCACTGCTCATTCGGTTCGGTCTTGATTACGAGGCGAAGGGTGATTCCGTCGGCCTCAAACCGCTCAACCCCGAGATAGACGGGTTCCTCGATGATCGTGGCGTTCTCGGTCGGTGAGTGCCACATCGCGTCGGCAGCGTCTTTCATTGCCTTGGCCGCCTCGTCGATGTTGGTTTCGTATCCTACGGAAATATCGAGCACCGCTTTTGACCAGAGCTGAGACATGTTGGCTACTCGGTTGATCTGCCCGTTTGGCACGTACCACACGACGCCAGACACATCGCGCAGTCGAGTCGAACGCAAGTTGACTTGCTCGACGGTGCCAACCGCATCACCGATATCTACGACATCGCCAACCCCGTATTGGTCTTCAAGCACGATGAAAAGGCCGGCGAGGAAGTCTTGGACCATGCTTTGGGCGCCAAAGCCGAGGGCGATGCCAACGACCCCGGCGCCAGCCAGAAGTGGAGCGAGGTTGAGGCCAATTTGGTCGAGCACGATGAGCCCGGCCAAGAACCAAACAACACCAATGAGGACCGAAGTGAAGACGACGCGCAAGGTGAGTGATCGCTGCTTGTTCCGCTCGAGGTGAAGATCGGCGGCGATTCGTTGGGTTTCTGTGAGGTCGTCAGGACGAAGTCGTACGGCTTCACTTGACCGCCTTGAGATCCACGCCTTTTCCACTCGGGGCGCGTGTCGCCTGATAAGACGAACGATGAAATAAGCCAAGGCGAGCGTGAACAAGATGATCGTGAGACGACTGGCGGCCCATGCCCCCAGGTCGGCGGCGAGTTCGCTATCTGTCTGCTTGTAGAGCCAGCGGCATACTGAACTGGCTTCACCACTACAAGCGTCGCTGGTTTGAAAGGCGATAGTCACGTCTCAGACGCTAGACGCTGGGATGGGCATCGTCTGGTATTACCGGGAACCCCGCGAGGTTGCCCTATTGGTGCACAAAACGAGAACAGGCGCACCCATAGGTGCACCCGTAGTCATGATCTTGGCCCCGTGCTTGGCACGAGGTGCGAGTTTTAGCGCTCTTCTTTGAAGATGACGTGCTGACGTACGACAGGGTCGTACTTGGTCAGTTCGAGGCGCTCACGCGTGTTGGTCTTGTTTTTGCGGGTCACGTAGAGGTAACCAGTACCTGCCGTTGAGCGCATCTTGACGATGGGTCGCTTTTCGTTTCCACGTGCCATTAGAGCTTCACTCCCTTGCGGCGAAGGTCGGCAACAACCGACTCGATGCCCTTCTTATTGATCGTCTTAATGCCCTTGGCACTGACGGTCAGAGTGATCCAACGCTTTTCTGACTCGACCCAAAACCGTTGACGCTGGATATTTGGGTTCCACCGACGGCGCGTGGCGCGGTGGGAGTGCGAAACATTGTTGCCAAAACTGGGCTTCTTGCCGGTGACCTGGCAGACCATTGACATCTCGTGTACCTCACGAACGAACGAAATAAGGACGAAAGCAGGATCGCTTCAGCCGACTGATGGATGGTAGCGGGAGTCTTGGCCGCTGACTACCACACAATCAGACTGTTTCGCGGCGGAAACAACGAGGTCATGAACCACACAAATGTAATTTGCGACCTGATGGCCGACAAAAAGGGGGTTAAGAAATCCACGCTTGGTGACGATGACCACGACGAGCGAATTTCTTCGCTTGAGTTTTACAGGTTTATGACGATACTGTTACGGAACCCGTCATAAACCGTTCTGGTCGCCGCCGTGGCCACCGGTTTGTTAGGAGGCACTATGGTTCGCCGTGTTTTGGTTGCGCTTGTAGCCGCACTTGTTCTACCCATTACTGCAATTGCGTCGCCTGTCGCCGCTGCAGAAGTTCGTGACATCACTCTGCCGATTGCGCCAGAGGGTGTCGACGACGTCCACTGGACTGACACCTTTGGTGCCTGCCGGTCGGGCTGCAGTCGTTCGCACATGGGTGTCGACATGATGGGCCCGAAGATGACACCCCTAGTTGCTGTCGCCGACGGCGTTGTTTCTTGGATGCGCCATGATGACGTCAAAGGCAACAACATCGACATCACCGATGCTGACGGATGGACCTACAGCTACGTCCACCTCAACAACGACACGCCCGGCACCGACGATGGCGCCAACGACTTTGAATTCGCATTCGCGCCTGGCATGGCGCAAGGAGTAACGGTCACCGCTGGTCAGCTCATTGGCTATATAGGCGATTCGGGCAACGCTGAGTCGACGGGCTCGCATGTCCACTTCGAGATTGTTGGCCCTGGCTCGGTAAACATCAACCCAACGCCAAGCGTCGACGCTGCCCTCCAGCGTCTCCTCACCGGGGTTGCAATCGACGATCTCGGTCTCGATGCGATCGAGGGCATTGATACTCCCGCCCAGTTTGCTGCGTTCGCCAACCAACTCAGCGTCGCACTCATTGGCCGTGGCCTTAGCCAAGACGAGCAAGCACAGCTGGCTGCTGACATCGCCTCACAAGGCCTTGGTGGCGCGCTTGAAGGCTGGGTCGATGTCAATTCAAGGGCCGCCTCAATCGATCGCCTCTACCGGGCCTTCTTTCTCCTGCCTGACGCAGGCGGTCTGCGGTACTGGATCGAGCTGAAAGCAAATGGCAACGATCTCGCTGATCTCGCCGATGTCTTTGCGACAAGCCCTGAATACCAGAGTCGCTACCCCGACATGTCGTTCGGCGATTTCCTCGACCAGCTCTACCGCGAAGTTCTCCATCGTGAGCCCGACGTAGGTGGTCGTGACTATTGGCTCGAGATGCTCGAGCGCGGAAGAGTCACTCGTGGGTCAATCGTGGTGCAATTCACCGAGAGCGAAGAGCTCATGGGCATCACTGGTGTCAGGTCAGAGGCAATCTCGCTCTTCAACCTCTTTGACGGCCGCATTCCTAGCGAATCGGAAGTCTCCGATTGGGTCAACCTCCGCAAGAGCATGTCGCTTGCTGATGCGATCGATCAGCAATTCGATCTGGCCAACCTCTAAATCGAATTGCGGTGGGTGCGGGCTTTCACGTTCGGAGCGCGCCACACCAACTTGCTGTGGCGGCAATGAAGCCGTCTACTTCCTCATCGCTCACTTCAAAAGAGAGGGCGACGAATCCCCTTGGGGCCGTGTAGTAACCGGCCTCGAGGAGATCGAGGAAGAACAGCTCTTTTAAGACGGCATCGTCGGTGTGCACATTCATTAGCGAGCCCCAACCCGTTACGTAAAATGGGGCCTCGGCCGACGTGAATGCCTCGTTGAGCGCGTCGCGGAGGCGATCGCCGCGAGCATTCACTTCAGACAGTGCTTCCTCAGTGAGCAGTTCTGACACGGTGGCAACGCCGGCCGCCATGGTCAGGACATTATTGTTGAATGTGCCCCCGTGGGTGAGTGCCTCGCCCGCACTTGGGTCGAAGATCGACATGATGTCGTGTCGTCCACCGAAGGCGCCGAACGACATGCCGCCTGCGAGGTATTTTCCGAGCGTGGTGAGATCGGGAATGATTCCGAGTTCGGCTTGCGCGCCCCCGATGCTGAGTCGTGATGTCATCACCTCGTCGAAGATCAAGATGGCGCCTGCATCGGTGCAGCGGTCTCGCAACGTTTGCAGGAAGGCCGGGTCACCGGGAATGCACCCACCCGATCCGAGCATTGGTTCGATGAGGGCGCATGCGATCTCGGGCCCATGCACCGCAAACGCGTTGTTGACCGCATCGATGTCGTTGTAGGCGCAGGTCACGAACTCGTGGGGCACGGCAAGCGGCTTGCCGGTAGGGCCGAAGTACAGCACCCCGCCGTGGTAACCGCCCTCAAACACGAGGACCTTCGACCGGCCCGTCACGTATTTGGCAGAGGCGATCGCCATCAGGTTTGCTTCGGTCCCCGAGTTGGTAAACCGCACTTGATCGAGACTAGGAAACCGCTCACAAAGCAACGCCGCGAATCGAGCTTCGTTCGCGTGGGTCGCCCCGTAGGCCCAGCCGTTGTCGACGGCGGCGTGGATTGCGTCGCGGACTGCAGCGGGGGAGTGGCCGAGCAAACCAGCGGTGTAGTTGCCGAGCAGGTCGAGATATCGATGGCCGTCAACGTCGGTCAGATACGACCCCTCAGCCGACTCGACTTTGAAAGGGAACGGGGACATATCGAGGACAGACCGGGTGTTTCCACCCGGCAGGGTCGTCGTGGCTTGCTGATGAAGGGTATGGCTGGCCGGGTGGCCCGTTATGTACCGCTCACGCGCGAGGCGGAGGCGTTCGTCGGAACCAGCTTGGTCGGCCATTGGTCTACTTCGCCGTCTGAAGCGCCTGCCAAACCGCCTCGGCGGTTAATGGCATGTCGATGTGTTTCACACCGAGATGCGAGACGGCGTCGATCACGGCGTTTTGCACCGCCGAGGTTGAACCGATGGTGCCTGACTCGCCGATTCCCTTCGCTCCAAGCGGGTTGCGAGGACTAGGGGTCTCGGTATTGAACGTCTCGAAGTTGATCATCTCCGCTGCCGACGGCATGGCGTAGTTGAGCAGGTTGGCGGTGACCGGGTTTCCGTCGGCGTCGTAGGCAACGATTTCGAACAGGGCCTGCGCGATGCCTTGGGCGATGCCGCCGTGTTGTTGGCCGCGAACCAAGAGCGGGTTAAGAATTCGACCGCAGTCGTCGACCGCGATGTGGCGAAGCATCGTGGTTTCGCCGGTGTCGGTGTCGACTTCGACAAACGACACATGAGTGCCGAACGGGAAGGTTGAATCGGTGCCATCAAAGTCGAGTTCGTGTGCCAACCCTGCTGCCATGTTTGGTGGACGCGTGGAGTCGTTGTTGGCTGCCTTTGCGAGTTGAGCCCAGGTCAACGAATTTGCCGGAACGCCGGCGACATGGAGGCCGCCTTCGCCCTTCACGATGTCGTCAGGCGACGCTTCTAACAGATGACCGGCGAGCTTCTTCGCCTTGTCGAGAACGGTTTCGCTCGCGACGTGGACCGCAGAGCCAGCGGTTTGTAGCGAGCGCGATCCCATGGTGCCCGAGCCTCGGGGCACTTCGTCGGTGTCTGACTGGAGGACCGTGATTTGGTCCATGTCGACGCCAAGCATGTCGGCGATGATCATCGAGAAGGCCGTGATGTGGCCTTGGCCGTGGGCGCTGGTTCCAACCCTTGCCGTCACGGTGCCGTCTTCGTTGATTTCGACGGCTCCGTATTCGAGGTGGAGGCCGGCCGGAGCGGTCACCTCGACGTAGGAAGACACCCCGATGCCGAGCTGGCGAGGGCTCCCCGACGCTCGCCGTTCGGCCTGCTGGGCTCGCATGTCGGCGTAGCCGGCTCGTGCCAGAGCTTCGTCGAGCGCGAGTTCGTATTCGCCACTGTCGTAGTTTGCGCCGCCGTGAGTGGTGAGGGGGAACTGGTCTGGTGTCAGAAAGTTACGTCGACGCATCTCGGCTGGGTCGATGCCGAGCTCTTTGGCTGCGATGTCGACAATGCGCTCCAGCACCTGGGTTGCTTCGGGCCGTCCTGCCCCGCGGTAGGCAGCAGTCGGGGTCGTGTTGGTGATCGCAGAACGTGCATGGAAGCGGAGCTTCGGGATTTTGTAGACGCCCTGGCTCATCGTCTGTGTGAAGACGGTCAGGAACGCGCCGATCGCGGGGTAGGCGCCGCCGTTGGCCACAACGTCGAGATCGAGGCCGGTGATGATGCCGTCGTTTGTCGTGCCGAGCTTGGCGTAGAGCACCATGTCGCGGCCGTGCGCCATGGCGACCATGTTTTCACTACGAATCTCTGTCCACTTGCAGGGCTGGCCAAGCTGCTGGGCCACGGCGGTCGTGAGAATCTGTTCGACGTATGGGCCTGCTTTCGGTCCGAAGCCGCCTCCGACCGCAGGTGCTACAACTCGCAGATTTGACGCGTCGAGGCCCATCTGGCCAACGAGTGCGTCGCGAACGGCGATGGGGTTCTGGCTTGAAATCCAGATGGTGAGGTGTCCGTTTTCTCCAGGCACGACGGCGCAGCCGTTGTTTTCCATCGGAACACCAGCGAGGCGCTGGCTGACGACGCGGCCCTCGGCGACGTGCTCGGCTCCGACCAGCGGGTCTTCTTCGGCGCCGATCGCGGTTTCGAAGACCATGTTGGAGCCGTGCTCCTCAATGATGAGCGGCGCACCGTCGGTCAGCGCGGCCTCGGCGTCGGTGACGGCAGTGAGTGCTTCGTAGTCGACAAAGACCGTCTCCGCGGCGTCGATGGCTTCGGCCAGGGAGTCGGCGACGATCACGGCAAGAATGTCACCGACAAATCGAACCTTCCCTTTTGCCAGCGGTGGCCGGGCGGTGTGGGGAGGAAACAACGGGAAACCGAGGAACGGCGCAAGATCGAGCGTGTCAGCTGTCCACACACCACGGACACCTGGCATGTCGGTCGTATCGGAAATATTGACCGAACCAATCGTTGCGTGCGCCATGACGGAACGAACGAAGTAGACGTGTCCGACGCCGGCGATATCAAGGTCGTCGCAGAACTTGTCGGCTCCGACGAGCAGAGAAGGGTCTTCACGTCGTAGAACTGAATTGCCGAGAATTGAGCCTTGCACTGGCATGGAGTCTCCTTGGAGAGGAATCGTTTCGACATTCTTGCCTATGTGCGACTTCGATACTCAACCGGAACACAGCGCATTGAGCGCATCGTGGGCCCGCTGCTCGGAGAAATTGAACCCGAACATGCCGCGTTCAGAGAACTCGTCCTGCCTTGCGCAGAGCCGGGCAGCAGTTCCCGGCCTGGCTGATTCGGGCACATCTTCTATGCGAGTTGCCAGCACCGAGATTGCATCTGCGGTAAATACTTGCTGTTGCAAGAGTGTCTGGTCGTTGTCGAACTTGAGGTTCGTGCTTGCCATGATCGCCTCGGGATTCGCCAAGTTGAGAGCCAGCAACGTGGCGAGGCCAGAGATAAGGACCACCGGGGTGAGCCATGCTTGGTTCTTTCGGAAGCCGGCAGTTCTCAACATTACGATGAGGAATGCGAGGCCGACCCACCCCGAAAACACCGAACTGTAAAAACGGAGCGGCGTCAGGCCCGTATCCCCGATGTACAACCAGAGTCGGGAGATTGCGACCCCAACGATGCCTAGCGTCATGAGCGACGCCAGCTGAGACAGATTCCGCAAAAGCCGCTGGTGGAATTCAGATCGTGCGGTGAGCGTGCGGAGGCCCATCAGAATGATGAGCGTGATACCGGCAACCCAGAGCAGTTGGAAAAAGCCATTCCTGGCGTAACTAGAGTAGGTCATACCTGCGTCGACCATGGCCTGTTTGCCGTTTCCGAGAGCCACAAGAACTTGAGCAACCGCGAAGAGGGCGAAGAGAACGTCGAGCCCAGCCAATACAACCACTGATTCGACCGATCCGAAGGTGAGCGTTGATCGAGGTGTGAGCGACAGTGGGTCGCCTTTGGCGCGCTGCTGGATGACGATGATCAGTGACGCGGCGTAGAGGAAAAAGCACACATGCACGACGCCATCACCAAATGGAATCGCTTCGAACGAGAAGAACGAAGCGAAGACGGCATCGGCTGACGCCAGCAGAATGCCAAGAACCAATACAACAGGAACTGCGACGACGACTCCTCGGCTGATAGCTCCAACCAGCGAGGCCAAACCGGTTCTGTTGGCAGTGAGATCGCGACCCCGAGCGTGCAGATCCAGGGGCACATCGACCGCAAGACCAAACCATGAGGTGATGGCGTCGACCGTCGTTTTCGCGAGTGCAAATGGTCCAGAGTCAAACGGGTTTCCGCCGCGGCCGAAGACCGCTGCTGCCATGAGGAGGACGTATGCCGCAATCGCGTCGAAGATGATGAGGCGAGGGTCGCTGCGGACCATCAGGAATCCTGCAAACACCAGGGATGCCAGAAGGAAGAGCCGCCCGTATCCAGTACGAATCCCGCCAGTAGCGGCGACGGCGACGGCGGACGCACATACGAACACGAATGCTGCGACAGTGTTCAGCGCCGGCTGATGGAATGCCACATCGCCGATGACAGCTGCAAGAACTGTGGCGCCGACGAGGGGCCAGGTCAACGAAATCGGTGTGCGAGGCTCTTTGGTGACCTCAGCGACGTTCGGGCCATAGAGCGGCGGTAGCCCGACTGGTGGTGGCGGTGGACTCGGGGGTGGAACGGTATGCATGGAAGCCTCCAACTCATACTAAGCGAGTGCTCAGTATGGGTGGAGACTACCGAATCAG
>RCMY010000719.1_pt1 | contig 31583 bp, 25 predicted proteins | sample 2041341 | NCBI WGS metagenome assembly RCMY01 (sample SAMN09708234, study PRJNA481090) | Marine sediment metagenome, whole genome shotgun sequencing project. | reverse complement strand
ATCATTGTCTGCCCAATTTTGCGCCGCTGGCATATCCGCGACATCCAATATGATAAGCGAGCCGATCATGCCGCCGTCCGCGTCCAAGAGCGGGCCGGCTTGGGCCACAAGGTCGGTGGACTTGAGGTATTCCAGGTGTGCAGGGCGGTTTTGCGTGCGCACAGCCAGCGCGCCGGGTTTGTCGTGGGCAATCAGGGCTACAAACATATCATTCTTCCTTGAGAGGTCGGGCCAATAGAGCGTTCATCGCTGTTGCTACATCTTGCCGTTGATCCAGCAGCGCCGCAACGGCAGAGGTGATGGGCATGTCCAAATTGGCCTTTTGCGCGAGGTCATTTACGGCACGGGCGGTTGCGGCACCTTCGACAGTTGTGGATGCATCAAAGGCCGTTCCCGTGCCCAACGACAGGCCAAGCCGGTAGTTGCGCGATTGCTCGGAGGTGCAGGTGAGCGTTAGATCGCCAAAGCCGGACAGGCCAGCAAGGGTCTTGGGATCAGCATGAAGGTGCGCGGCCATCCGCTGCATCTCGGCAAAGCCGCGTGTCATGAGGGCGGCGCGCGCGCTTTCTCCCAGACCGGCGCCCATCGCCGTGCCGCAGGCGATTGCGATTACGTTCTTGAGCGCGCCACCAAGCTCGGCCCCTATGGTGTCAGTGGTGCGGTAAAGACGCAGGTTTGCCGTTGTTAGAGCCTGTTGTAGCATCCGACCTGCCGCATCATCAGCGCATGCCAAGGTGAGCGCCGTGGGCAGACCGCGCGCGATGTCAGCGGCAAAGCTGGGTCCGGTCAGGATGGCGGGCGTTACATCGGGAATCGTGTCCGCGATAACTGCGACAGGGCCGCAACCGGTACTCAGTTCGATGCCCTTGCAACAGGCGACTAGTGTTTTGCCTTTGAGAAGTGGCGCATGATCCTGAAGGAACCCACGTAGCTTTTGCAGGGGAACTGAAATGAGGAGGATCGTGGCTGTGCAGGCATATTCCAGATCATCGGTGATATAGAGAGGGTCGGGAAAAGGGCAGTTGGGCAGTCGGATGGTGTTTTCACGGCGCACCTTCATATCGCCCGGATCGCGGGCCCATAGGGTTACGGGGCCTTTTCCGGCAAGTGAAATGGCAAGAGCGGTGCCAAATGCACCAGCGCCGAGAACTGCAATGCTCATGCTTTAGCTCCTTTTTTGCCACTGCCCAGCATCGCAGGTTGCGCGGTGTCCAAGGGCCAACGGGGGCGGGCAGAGAGGGTAAGATCATCCGGCGCACGAAAGCGCGATTGTTCGGCCCCGGCATAGGCGATCATCGCGGCGTTGTCAGTACACAGGGCCAAAGGCGGTGCGATGAATTGTGCACCGAATTCATCGGAAACAGTCTCTAACGCGGCGCGAATGGCTTGATTGGCGGCAACACCTCCGGCAACGCAGAAGGTACGAGGGGCGTCAGTTGGATAAGTTGCCAGCGCGCGACGGGACTTTTCCGCCAGAACATCAACGACTGCGGCCTGAAATCCGGCGGCGAGGTCGGATTGGTCTTGTGCGGTTAGCCCGCCTTGGTCAGCAACAACAGCATCGCGGGTGCGCAATGCGGCGGTTTTGAGGCCGGAGAAGGACATGTCACATCCTGCACGGTCCAACAGCGGGCGGGGGAGGGCAAAACGCTTGGGATCACCCGTTTTGGCGGCGATTTCAATCGACGGACCGCCCGGCTGTGGCAAGCCAATGAGCCGCGCGACCTTGTCAAATGCCTCACCCGGCGCATCGTCAATAGTGCCGCCAAGGCGCTTGAATTTGTCAGGTCCATGCACCATCAGGAACTGGCAATGCCCACCCGAGACCAGAAGCATCAGGTAAGGATAAGGCACATTATCCGTCAGGCGGGGCGTTAACGCATGACCGGCCAGATGGTTGACACCGTAGAGCGGTATGCCCGTCGCGGCGGACAGACCTTTGGCGCACATAACACCGGAAACGACGCCGCCGATAAGGCCGGGGCCTGCGGTAACGGCGATGATATCAATGCCAGATAATATCAAATTCGCCTGAGTTAGAGCCTGTTCCACGCAATGATCAAGCTTTTCCGCATGGGCACGCGCGGCAATTTCCGGCACGACGCCGCCAAAGGCTGCGTGCAGATCGTTTTGACCAAAGACAATCGAGGACAGCACCGTGGCGCGCCCTTCTTCGGGCACCTGCACAACAGCGGCTGCGGTATCGTCACAACTGCTTTCCAATCCCAAGACTGTTAGTGCTGGCGGCATGGCGGCTTTCCGTTGCAAGGGTGTTGTGTCGCAGGTAACACCGCTAAGCATGGCAAACAATGCTGAGACCCAAGATGGATAAGCGCGCGCTGCTGTTGACCCGACCCCGTGAAAGCGGAGAGTGGTTCGTCGCTCGATTGGCGCCTGACGCGCTGAAAGGTGTAACGCTTTGTTTTTCGCCCTTGCTTGAGATTGTACCGACGGGAATGACAGTTGATCTTGCGGGTCACAAAGGGGCAATCTTTACCTCGACCCGTGGCGTTTCCTTTGGACCTGAAGGTGCGGGACGGCCTGCGTATTGTGTGGGCGATCAGACGCGACGTGCTGCGATTGCTGCGGGGTGGAACGTCATCCTGATGGAACAAACTGCCGATGCTCTGGTTGCGGCGATGGGCAATGGTGGCGTGATTGGACCTCTGGCGCATCTGGCCGGTGTTCATCGCAGAGGTGAAGTTGCCGAACGGCTGCGCGTTCACGGCATTTCCGTTGATGTTGCGCCGCTTTATGATCAGGTCCTTCAGCCGCTCACGGTTGATGCCCAAGAAGTGTTGGCTGGGGAAGTCTCTGTGATCGTTCCCCTTTTCTCGCCCCGAACGGCAGTGCAGTTTGTAGATCAGGCGCGGCAGTTGCGAAGCGTGATCTTTGTGGCAATCAGTGCAGCGGTGGCAATAGAATTAGCGGGCCAACCGGTTCAAAACGTGCATATTGCACCTGAGCCGACAGCCATCGAAATGGGGCGTCTGGTCGAAAGGCTGTTGCGTCAAAGACAGCTTGCTTGAAGCTGAGCCACGTTGACGGGTATGGTTGTCAGGTTCATCTGACGATATGTCAGAATCAGAAGGGTATGCAGAGTGGCGAAAGCGAAAAAACCAGCCTCCGTTAGCAAGAGCACTTCACAATTGCCGAAAGATTCAGCTGTGAAAGCCGATGCTGCGACAGTAGGCAATGTCGGGTCAACAGCCGCCACAGGCGCGAAAGCGGCGCAGGCAAGTTCAGCGAAAACTGACAAGGCGGTAGATAATACGCCATCTTCGGCAGATGTCGCAAAACCAGCGGCCGTGAAGGGTGTTGAAAGCGACAGTGCGAAAACCACCAAAGCTGTTGAGGCAAAATCCGCAGCGCCTGCCGCCCTTAAGGACGAGCCCTCGAAAGGGTCCGAGGCGAAAGCTGCTGATGCTGCAAAGGTTTCTGATGCGGCCAAGGACACGACGGCAAAACCCGCTGTCTCGGGATCTGCACCAAAGCAAGAGGCGCCGCGCCAAGAACCAGAGAAGCAGGGCAGTATTTTCTGGCCGCTGATCTTTGGCGGTGTGATTGCCGGCGGAATTGGGTTCCTTGTGTCCCAATTGAACGCGCCGGGTGCAGCCGTTGATACGACAGGATTGAAAACGGCGTTGAGCGCGCAGCAAGAACGGATTGCCACGCTGGAGAGTGCTGAGGCACCTGACGTAGAAATTCCGGGGCTTGAAGGTATCCAGAATGGGATCGCATCATTGTCCGAAATGGTGACAACGCTTGAAGAACGTCTGGCTAAACTGGAGAGCCGTCCTTTGCCGAGCGCGGGTGATAACGGCCCTTCACCGGAATATGCAGAAGGTCTGGCCGCCCTACAGTCTTCTGTTGAAGTACAGAAAAACGAAATTGAAAAATTGTTGCGGAATGCGCAGAGCGTGGAAGAAGCAACGGCAAATGCCGCGCGTCAGGCTGTGGTCCAGGGCGCGTTGACCAAGATTACGGTTGCGTTGAATTCTGGCGAAGGGTTTTCCGAGGCGGTGGCGCAATTGAGCGCGAACGGAGTTGATGATGTGCCCGCCGTCCTGACAGAAAATGCCGCTGATGGTGTGGCCACGCTGCTCAGCCTGCAAACCGGTTTTGCCGGTGCTGCCCGCGCAGCGCTGTCTTCGGCGCGCGCGGCAGGCACGGATCAGAGCGAAGGCGGCGTTGGTGCCTTTATCAAACGCCAACTGGGCGCACGGTCTGTGGCCCCGCGCGAAGGCTCGGACACCGATGCTGTCTTGTCCCGCGCAGAGGCGGCAGTGCGCGACGGTCGCGTGACAGATGCATTGGCCGAGATTGACGTACTTCCCGCTCCGGCGCAGGACGCAATGGCGGATTGGCTGGCATCTGCCCGCTCCCGCGCTGCTGCGGCCACTGCGCTCCAGGATTTATCCCAACGCCTTACGGCAAACTGAGGAAGTTGAAATTATGCTTTGGTCACTGATCAAGATTGTTCTGTTTGTCGTTGCGGTGGCGGCACTTGCTTGGGGCGCTGGTTTCCTGCTGGAAAGTCAGGGTGGCATGCAACTGACCGCGCTGGGCACTGAATATAGCTTTGGACCGCTGCAATCGGTGATTGCTATTGTCGTGTTGATGATTGCCGTCTGGCTTCTGCTCAAGGTTTTTTCACTGCTGGTGGCAACGTGGAAATTTTTGAACGGGGATGAAACGGCGTTGTCGCGCTATTTTGATCGCAACCGTGAACGCAAAGGGTTTGACGCATTGTCAGAGGGCCTGATGGCGCTGGCCAGTGGTGAGGGCAAAGTTGCGATGGCCAAGGCCGCGAAGGCGGATAAATATCTGAACAAGCCGGCATTGACCAACCTGTTAACGGCGCAGGCGGCAGAGTTGGCGGGCGACACGCGCAAGGCGGAAGAAACCTATCGCAAGCTGGTGGAAGACGAGGCGACCCGTTTTGTCGGGGTGCGCGGGATCATGAAGCAAAAACTGGCTGAGGGTGATACGGAGACGGCGCTGAAGCTGGCTGAAAAGGCATTTGCATTGAAGCCCAAACATGCAGAGACGGGCGATGTTCTGTTGCAATTGCAGGCCGCAAAAGAGGACTGGACCGGCGCGCGCAAGACGCTGAGTGCTAAGTTGAAGAACGGTCAACTGCCGCGCGATGTGCACAAGCGACGCGACGCGGTGCTGGCGCTTTCCGAGGCCAAGGACATCTTTCTTGAGGGCAATGATATCGAGGCGCGTGAAGCGGCGATCGAGGCCAATCGTCTGTCACCTGATTTGATCCCGGCGGCGGTCATGGCTGCGCATGGGTATATCGAACAAGGCAAACCGCGCTATGCTGCGCGGGTGTTGACCAAAGCATGGGGCGTGCATCCGCATCCCGATCTGGCAGCCGCATTTGCCGCGATTGCGCCGGATGAAAAGCCGCGCGCGCGGATCAAGCGGTTTAATGCATTGACCAAATCCATGCCCGATCATCCCGAAGCAAAAATGCTCAGATCCGAACTGCATATCGCAGATGAGGATTTCCCTGCTGCACGGCGTGCGCTGGGCGATCTGGTTGAAACAGACCCGACGGCGCGGTCTGTCACGCTGATGGCTGCGATTGAACGCGGCGAAGGTGCGTCGGATGCTGTTGTCAAAGGGTGGCTGGCAAAGGCACTTTCAGTGTCGCGCGGGCCGCAATGGATTTGCGACAACTGTCAGAATATTCACGCCGAGTGGACGCCGATCTGTGGCAACTGCAAGAGCTTTGACACGCTGACATGGAAGACCCCGCCGATGTCCGAGGTGGCAATGCCCGGCGGTGTTCAGATGCTGCCGCTGATTGTGGGCACGATTGAGGATAAATCGGGCGCGGATGATGCGGGCTCTGTCGCACCCATTGACGGGATTGAGGATGCGGAACTGATCACCGATCCGATTGAGGGCGAGGCAGAAGACATCAAGGAAGCAGGTGCCAAGGCGTAGGCTACTTTCCTTTCCAGACAGGATCACGCTTTTCGGTGAACGCGCGCGCGCCTTCCAATTGGTCTTCGGATGAATAAAGCACATCTACCGACGGCAATTGCCGTTTGGTGATGCGGTTCATCGCATCCTGGAATTTCGCGTCTTCCGCATCGCGCACAATTTCCTTGATCGCCGCATAGACCAGGGGCGGGCCGGAGGCGAGCAGGCGGGCAAGTTCCCATGCGCGGTCCATCAGTTGATCGGGCGAGGTGATTTCGTTGATCAGGCCCCAGCCTTTCGCCTCGTTCACATCAAACCAACGACCAGTGAGCAGGAGTTCCATGGCGATGTGGTAAGGGATGCGTTTGGGAAGCTTTACCGAGGCTGCATCAGCCACCGTACCTGAGCGGATTTCCGGCAGGGCGAAGGTTGCGTGATCCGCTGCAATGATCATGTCTGCGGACAGGGCCAGTTCCAATCCACCACCACAGGCGATGCCATTTACAGCGGCGATGATCGGTTTGTTGAGGCCGCGCAATTCCTGAATGCCGCCAAAGCCGCCAACGCCGTAATCGCCATCAACAGCGTCTCCGTCAGAGGCGGCTTTGAGGTCCCAGCCGGGACAGAAGAATTTACCACCAGCGCCGGTGATGATGGCCACGCGTAATTCTGGATCATCGCGAAAACCGGCAAAGACGTCGCCCATCAGGCGTGACGTTTTCAGGTCAATCGCGTTGGCTTTGGGGCGGTCAAGGGTGACTTCCAAAATGCTGCCTTCGCGGCGGGTTTTGATGGGGCTGTCTGACATGGGATGTCCTTTCAAGGGGAGATGCGCAGAAGAGCGTCGGCGGCGATGGCATCTGTCTGGGTGCAGATGAGGGGGTTGATTTCAATCTCTTGCAGGGTGGTTGCGTGGGCGATTGTATAGTCTTGGACCGCGCGGATCGCTTTGAGGATTGACGGCAGATCGGCAGGGGGTGCGCCACGATAGCCTTGCAACACCGGGGCGATCTTGAGGCCATTCAGGGCGGATGTGATTTCGGCGTCCGAGGCGGGAACCAAGAGCGAGACGGTGTCTTGCAGGATTTCAGTGAGGGTACCGCCAGCGCCCAGCGTGAGGACAAACCCATGAGCGGGATCATTGATCACCCCGACAAGGAGTTCGGTGATGGTGCCGGTGATCATTTCCTCGATGAGGTAGCCAGAGGCGCTCATCGACCGCGCAGCGGCGCGGGTCTCTTCGCAGGTGTTGAGGTTGAGCCGAACGGCACCGGCTTCGGTTTTATGGGCGATGCCTTCGCCTTTGAGGACCTGAGGATAACCGACCTTTGAGGAAATTTGGGTGATCTCGTCAAGATCAGCGCAGCGCATTGATTTAGGGATGCGCAGGCCGTGTTGCGCAAGGGCGGATTTGGCTTCGGCTTCGGGAATCAGGATCGGGTTCATCGCGTGATTGGGCAAGGTGATTGGAGTGACAGCGTCTGGCACCGGCAATGCAGCAGCAGCGCAGGCGGCAAGCGCTTCGCTTAGCCCTGAGAACGGGATAACGCCAGCGGCCATCAGCGATGCGGCGACGTCTTCGGGCATGAGTTCGGGCAGGGTCGCGGCCATGGCATAGAGCCGTCCGGTTTCCTGTGCCGCGCCGATGGCCGCATTGATCACACAATCCCAATCGGAGGGATCGCACCGATCCGCGCGCGGGAAATCAACGATCAGGATTGTGATGGCGATACCGGGGTCGGACATCGCGACAAAGGCACGGGTCATCGCAGGAACATCGCGCCAGATGTAGGTGTGATAATCTAGTGGATTGGCGAGTGCGACGCGGGGACCAAGGGCAGCGCGCAGCTCGGCTTTCTGACGGGCATTTAGCGGTGGAAAGGTGACGTTCATCGGGACGACGGTGTCAGCGGCGAGGCTGGCCTCACCTCCTGAACAACTGATGGTGGCAACCGTGTTTTGCGGCAGGTGTCCGGCAACATGCAGCAGCTTGAGCGTTTCAAGGAATGTGGGCAGGTCATGCACCCGCGCGATGCCAAGGCGGGTTAGGAGGGCGGCGGCACCGGCGTCTTGGCCCGCTAGGGATGCGGTGTGTGATACGGTGGCGGCACGGGCTTGATCGCTTTGCCCGACTTTGATCGCGACGATGGGTTTGCTCAACGCACGGGCACGGGCCGCGAGCGCCTCAAAGGCGCGCAGATCGCCGATGCCTTCGATGTGCAGGCCAAGGGCGGTGACGCGTGGATCATCCAGCAGGGCCATGCCAATCTCGGCGATGCCGGATTGCGCTTGATTGCCCGCCGTCACCACATAGGCCAGCGGTAAGGCGCGCGACTGCATGGTGAGATTTATGGCGATGTTGGAGCTTTGGGTGATGATGGCCACGCCCCGTTCGGTGCGCTTGCCGCCATGCTGATCCGGCCAAAGCAGTGCGCCGTCGAGATAGTTGATAAAGCCATAGCAGTTGGGACCGAGGATCGGCATGTCACCAGCGGCCATTAGCAGAGCCATTTGCAAGTCAGCGCCAGTTGCGTCCTCGGCCTGTGCCTCAAGAAAACCAGAAGCGAAACAGACAGCGCCACCTGCGCCACGTTTTGCAAGATCGTTAACGATGGAAATTGTCGCCTCGCGGTTCACGCCAATAAAGGTTGCATCGGGGGCTTCTGGCAGGGCATTTATTTCGCGAAAAACGGGTAGGCCTTCAATCTCATCTGCCTTTGGATGAATCGGCCATATTTCGCCTTCAAACCCCATCTTCTGACATTGCAGCACAACTTGTTTGCACCACGCACCCCCACCGACAACCGCGATGGACCGGGGCCGCAATAACCGGTTCAGGGAGCGCGCCATCAAGCCCCCAAGGGGCGCAGTAAATCGCGCGAGATGATATGGCGCTGGATTTCCGAGGTGCCGTCCCAGATGCGTTCAACACGGGCGTCACGCCAGAAGCGTTCAATCGGGAAATCATCCATCAAGCCCATGCCGCCGAATATCTGCAAAGTAGTGTCTGTGACGCGGGCTAGAGCCTCGGATGCATAAAGTTTCGCTGATGCGATCTCGCGGTTCGCAGGCAGCCCTTGATCCAACCGCCATGCGGCGGCGAGGGTGAGCCAATCAGCGGCATCAATCTCTGTGATCATGTCGGCGATCTGGAATGAAACACCTTGGAACTTGCCGATTTGCTGGCCAAACTGCTTGCGTTCAGCGGCGTAGTTCAGCGCGTATTCGAAACAGCGACGCGCGCGACCAACAGAGAACGCGGCGACCGTGATCCGTGTGGCATACAACCATTCGTTCATGACCGCGAAACCACCATCAACCTCGCCCAAAACCTGTGCGTCAGGCAGACGGCAGTTGTCGAAATACAGGATGCAGTTTTTGTACCCCTTGTGGCTGACCGAGTTGTAGCCGTCGCGCACCTCGAACCCCGGCGTGCCGCGATCCACTAGGAAAGTGGTAATGCGTTTCTTGGGGCCTTTGGGGGTCTCATCCACGCCCGTGGCTATGAAAACGATGAAGAAATCCGCATGTTCCGCGCCTGAGATGAAGTGTTTGGAGCCGTTCACAACCCAATCTCCGCCGTCACGCGTGGCCGAACACTTCATGCCACGCACGTCTGATCCGGCGTCCGGTTCCGTCATCGCCAGCGCATCCATGCGTTCACCACGCACAGCGGGCAACAGATAGCGTTCACGTTGTTCGTCATTACACGCCATCAGGATGTTTTGCGGACGCCCAAAGAAATGTGTGAGCGCCATTGAGCCGCGCCCCAATTCGCGTTCGACAAGCGTGAAATCGACATGGGACAGGCCCGCACCGCCAACTTCTTCGGGGAAGTTACAGGCGTAAAACCCCAAATCAATGCATTTTTGCTTGATCGATTCGCCCAGCGCATGAGGCACCTGACCTGTGCGTTCCACCTCGGCTTCGTGTGGATAGATTTCCTTTTCCACAAAACTGCGCACGGTAGAGACGATCATTTCTTGTTCTTCAGAGAGGCCAAAGTGCATGGGCGGTATCCTTTGTAAGCGTTGTTTGGCGACATTAGGCGGATCGGCGGGGAATTCTATCCGGAAAATGCGCCAAACGTTAATCTCCCGTTTACTGCTTTTGGGGCAGAACAGAAGAGGACGGGCTGGTCAAGTTTGGCGGGCCTTTGAGTGGCGCAGATAAAAGGTAGATGATGATCCGATCTTTCAAAACGCCCTTCACGCGGCCGCAATTGGGGGCCTACCACCACGGGGTGATGCAATATCACTACCGCGATGTGATGTGTAACAAATCGCCCATCGATATCGCGCTGTATCTGCACCTTATCCACGCGGTGCAGCCGGGGACGTTTATCGAGATCGGGACCAAATTTGGCGGTTCCGCGATGATGTTCCGCGATGTGGTTCGGATGTACGGGATGGACACTCAGGTGGTGTCGATTGACCGCGCCCCGCCAGACGTAGACGATCGTTTTGACGGCATCCGCTTTGTGCAAGGCGATGTGAGGGCGCTGGAGGACACGTTTGCCGCCAACGGGCTTTATGATCTGTCACGCCCGTGGATATTATCCGAGGACAGCGCCCATACTTTTGACGCCTGTATGGCAGTGCTGGAATTCGGTGCGAAACATTTGAAGTCTGGCGAATACCTGATCATGGAAGACAGCGTTTTGGCAGAGCTTGATCTGGCAGATCGTTTTGATGGCGGTCCCAGTCGCGCGTTAGAGACTTACCTGACGGATCACCCAGAGGTCTATGAAATTGACAAAAGCTATTGCGATATGTTTGGGGTCAATGCCACGACCAACCCCAACGGGTATCTGAGGAAAACCTGAGATGGGAGTGGCAGAGGCTCAATTTGGCACATTAACTTTTGCTGAGGAAATCCGTCTGATCATCTGGGATCTGGACGAGACGTTTTGGGATGGCACGCTGACCGAAGGAGGCATTCGATACCGCGAGGATCACCACCAATTGGTCATTGATCTGGCGAAACGCGGCATCATGTCGGCGATTTGTTCCAAGAATGACTGTGTGCTAATTGAGGAAGAGCTGCTCGCCCGTGGGTTGTGGGAATTTTTTATTTTTCCTAGTATTGATTGGACCCCCAAGGGGCCGCGCATCGCCGCGATGTTAAAGCAGATCGGCCTGCGTGCGCCTTCGGCTCTGTTTCTGGATGATAATCCGATGAACCTAGCGCAGGCGGCTTATGCAAATCCGGGGCTTAATGTAGGGTTGCCCCCGTTGATTGACAGATTGAAGGACGCGCCGCAAATACAAGGCAAGCCCGATCCTGATCTGACGCGGCTGGCGCAGTACAAGGTTAAGGAGCGTAAAGCAGCAGCGGTTGAAGTTGTTGGTGGAGATACAATTGCGTTTTTAAGGCACTCCAATGTGCGTGTTATCATCGAATATGATGTAGAGGCGCATCTGGACCGGGCAATTGAACTGATCAACCGGACCAACCAACTCAACTTTACCAAGCTGCGCCTGCCCGATGATATCGACGTGGCGCGCGTGGAGCTTTTGGCGCTTTTGTCACTCAATACGACCGATGCGGGGCTCATTCGGGTGCGGGATGAATTTGGCGATTACGGTTTTGTAGGCTTCTATCTGACGGAGCGGCTTCGTAACGTCCGCAGCTTGAAGCATTTTTGCTTTTCCTGTCGCACGCTTAACATGTTTATCGAGCATTGGGTTTTTGACCATCTGGGCCGCCCGCCAATGACAGTTGCGGGCGAGGTATTGTCAGATGTGCAGGGAAAACCGGTTCGTGTTGATTGGATTACAGCCGCGACGGCGGCGGAACTGGATGCAGATGCTGCAACTCCGATCCTGCGATATGATCGCATTATTGCCAGAGGTGGCTGTGATCTGGCAAGTCTGATGCACTACTTCGCGCTGCATACGGATAGTTTGGTTGAAGAGTTCAACAAGCCGCAAAACGGTCAGATGTTGCGGCGAGATCATTCGTCTTATTTGATGCCGGCGTTGGGACACGCGCTGGATCAAGATCAGCTTAAGGCGGCAGCGGCGCTTGGTTATCAAAAGGCGGACTTTTCGTCGCAACTGGAAGTGTTATCGGGGGGCAGATCGCTTATTTTCCTCAGCTTTTGGGCCGATGCGGATATTCCTATTTATCGCCACAAGAAAAGCGGCCTGCGTGTACCTTATTGGCTGGTTGGCGCGCAGAGCCATGATCTGATCACAAGAGATAAACTGCGCGATGCGGTGGCAGAGACGGATGTTCAGCGGCAAAGGCTTGAGGTGCTGTGTCGTGAATTCGAGCATCTGGGGTTGCTGGGGACCGAAGAGATGGTGGCGCGATATACTGCGATCCTCGATCATTTGCCGCCAGAGGTGCAGGTGGTCATCATGCTCGCTCCGACACGCGGGCCGCGGCAATTTCACAACCCCGAACAGGGAGAGCACCCGCATCACAAGAGGTTGAACGCAGCGTTGCGGGAGGTGGCAATGGGCCGTGACAATGTGATGTTGCTGGATCCGGCTGATTTCATCCGTGGGGCAGAGGACATGATCGACCTCAACCATTTCAAGCGGCCCGTCTATCACCATATGTATCGCGATGTTTTGGCGCGTCTCTCCACCCTACAGACAGGTAAAAGTCAGGAGGTCGGACATGGCTGACATGAGGCTATTTTCGAACCTTTTCTTGAGTGTGGGCGCGATGAAGGCGGGCACAACCTGGCTTTATGCTGTGTTAGCACGGCACCCGGCGCTGCACTTCGCCATGGAGAAGGAAATTCATTACTTTTATCACCGCTATGTGAACCCCGATCAATTGAGCGAGGCCTATCGTTTGCGCGAGGCGCGGAACCGGTATCTTTTCCGTTTTGACCCTGAAAAGGCCAACATCGATGCGGTACGTGCAAACCTGCATTGGGTCAGCGCCTATCTAAGTCGGCCTGTGGATGACTATTGGTATCGAAACCTGTTCCAGATGCGTGATCACCAGACCTATGCCTGTGATTTCTCAAACCTGCATGCGCAACTGCCGCTTGAAGCCTGGCCACAGATTGCGGGGAAATGTAATCGCTTGCGGGTGCTCTATACCATGCGCGATCCGGTTCAGCGGCTTTGGAGCCATACGAAATTTCATCTGCAATTGACCGGTCAGTTGGACAAGTTGGACACTTGGGAACCCGAGCAATTCAACGAATTCATCCGCCGACCCCATATTTGGGTCAATGCGGAATATGGACAGGTTCTGCGCAATCTGCGGGGCGGATTGGCACCCGAAATGTACAAGGTGATCTTTTACGAAGAATTGCATCAGGACCAACGCGGGACCCTGCGCGCGATTGAGGATTTTCTCGACTTGCCGCCATATGACTATCCCCAAGCAGTGCTTGATCAGCGGTTTACCGAAAGCATAAAGCACCAGATGCCGGATTTCTTTCCAGATCTTATCAAAGATGATGTGGCGCGCATCTGTGAAGAAGTGGAGGCAGAAGGATATCAGGTCCCCGAACGGTGGGCCGTAGGCGCGCCGGTTGACGCCTGAGAAATCACGCCATGAGCATGCCGCAACAGTTTGAAGTCATCCCTGTTCATTTCTTCAAGAATATCACGCATATCGGGTGAGACCGCGTGCGCATGGTTGCGGCTGGTCGCGTTGGCCGTCACGGGACGCCACGCAAAAGACGGAAAATGCGGCCTTACAACATCGCTTAGCCGCGTCATTGCCGTGTCAAAATCAGCGACCATTCCCAAGACACCCATCTGCACAATTTCGGCCACGGCAGCACAAGCGCGGTCGAACTCATCCGCAATTGGATCTGCGGACAGGGCCGCAAGGCGGGCGGTCTGGAAATTGTGACACTGACGATCCCCGGCCGTAGAGAGCCGCGCATGAACATAACCTGCAAACCCGTTCTGGCGCGCCAGTTGGGCGCCGCGGGTTTCGGCATCCTGAACGCGCTCAAACCGGTAAGCCGAGGCGATACGATCAACCGGATCGCGGAGCATTACGATAGGGATGATCCGCACACCCTTCATTCGGGGCAAGGGCGACTGAATTGTATGGGAGGAGAAAGCAACAATTTCGGGATTGCCTGTGATCCATGCCGCAACCTTCGCCGTATTTGAGGGGTCATTGTCCGGAAATTCGCGGCTGATCCAGCGCCCCTGAAAGTTCTGCCGTAGGATATGATCAACGGACGTACCGGCGTTTTTGAACAGGTGATTGTGCAGGATGATATGACGCATTGGCGGTCCTTACCCTCCTTAGGCCCGTGACCCGTACATATCTGCCGCCTCGAATGCCGCGCGCATCAGGTCGCGGCCACGTTCAAAGGAAAAGCTGCTGTGCATGTAGCCGCGAGCGTTTTGGGACATGGATTCCCACAATGCGTTGTCGTGGGTCAGCAAGTGAATCGCATCGGCCCAGTCTTTAGCGGTTTCGGCAATAAAGCAGTCATAACCGGAACGAAGTCCAATGCCTTCGGCGGCAATCGGGCTGATCACACAGGGGATTCCATGGGCCAGCGCGCTGATGACTTTGCCTTTAATACCAGCGCCGGACAGCAGTGGTGCCACAAAGATGCGGTGCGAATTATAGGCATCGCTCACCTGCTCGACAAAGCCGTGAGGGGTGATGTGATCGTTGCGCAGGGCGCGGATGTCGTCACCCATTCCGGAGCCGTATATCGTGAGATGTGTGTTGGGACATTGAGCCATGAGCGTTGGCATCACGTCACGTGCAAACCATTGAATCCCCTCGGCATTCGGGTGATGTCGAAAGCTGCCCAAAAAGGACAATCCTTTGCGCGCGCAGGCGGCCGGAACGGCGTCAGGGACATCCACGACCCACGGGCATTTAACAACCGTGGACTGCCCATCGGAATAGGCCTGAATGACGGAATGTTCGACGTCATTGTAGGACAAGACCACGTCAACGTTGCGGATCACTTCCATTTCATCGGTGCGGGTCTGACGCGCGCGGTCCAGTTTGCCTGTGTCACCTTCGCTTTTGGCAGCGCGCAATTCGCGCAAGAAGTGCAGATCGGAATTGTTAAACAAGACGCGGGCTTTGGGAGCAAGCCGCCTGATCTGTTCCAGCACGTTTTGGGCCACGTAGTAACGCGTGATGTAGAAAGCGTCGAAATCAGTGGCGTGCTGATCAAGGTATTCGCCAGCATTCAGGTAGAACGGTGCATAGATAACCTCGACCCCTGATTTTTGTAAATCTTCGGTATACTTGCCCAAATGCGCCATGTTGGTAGAAATGAATGTGACCTTGTAGCCCAGTGATTGAACCAGCCGCATTTCCTGAAGCGCAGCATAGGAGCCCGCATCCTTGTCCGCACGGGGCGGGGCATAATCAATGAACAGAATGCGACCGATGCAGTTGCGGTCCTTTTCGAGGTCAGGTTTCTGACCTTCAACACCATGTGAGGCAAAGGCAGACGCCCAGTGCCGTTTGAACTTGGGGCGATTGACCTCCTGGAATTTCTTGAACCCGCTGGTTGTGTCGGTGCCCGAGGTCATGCCTTCGAAATGGTAGACCACAGAAGAGGGGACAAACCATGTGGTGTAACCCGCCTCGCGGACCTTGAAGGCCAGATCAGTATCTTCAAAATACATCGGTTCAAGATAGGATGACAGGCCGCCGATTTCTTTCCAGACAGAAGCCGGTGCAAGTAAAGCAGCACCCGAAAGATAGTCAACTTGGCGCGCATAACTGAACCTGGGGTCATTCGGGTTTTGCCGGTTGCCATAGTTCCACGGATTGCCGCTGCTCCAGACAATGCCGCCTGCGTCTTGCAGATCACCATTCGGATAGAGCAGTTTGGAGCCGACCAGTCCGACATTGTCAAAGCGGGTGAAGGCAGCGATCAACTCATCCAGCCAACCAGCTGTGACTTCGACATCGTTGTTCAATAGCGCAAAATATTTGCCCCGCGCCCGTTCGGCCCCCGCATTGCAGGCGCGAATAAAGCGCTGGGCGTTGGTGTGGCGGATGACGGTGATGCCGGTAACGATATTTTCAAGCTGCGCAGTCTCATCTGTAGAGGCGTCGTCAACAACGATCACCTCGAAGGAGGTCCTGTTATGCCCGATCAAAAGGGAACAAAGCGCCAGATATGTGAGATCAATGTTGTTATGTGCGGGGATGATAACGGACACATCGGGATGGGCCACCAAGGGGAAATGCAGCGGCTTGCGCTTGATATTTTCAGGACCGCCTTCAAGCGTTTGAATCGCGTGGTTCAGTTGGGTAAAATCTGTCTGCGGCCCAGCGGCAGACAACACGACCTTGAGCCCCGCATAACGGTAAGGTGTTTGAGGTAAAAGAGCACTGGGAAATGGCGCAGCGGATTCGCGGCGCATCACGTCTTCGGGTGTCACGATATAGGGCATCAATTGGTGATGTTCGAACAGGACAACAGAACCTGATTTGTCCTTTAGTGCGATATGGCGGACATGGCCGTTCAGATAACGGCTTGGCAGGCGGATGATGTTGTCACCTTCAACGATGCTGATCGCCTGCACGTATTGGCCGTCGATGCTGAGTACCATCTCGATGGCTTGCGCAGATTGGCAGACAAGCGTGTGGCCATAGTTTTCGCGCACGGAGAAGTCCGGTTTGGACATCGGCGTGACAGGAAGAACCTGATTGCCAACCTTTACCGAAAGCCCTTGACCGGGGGCCAAAACATTGGGCAAGGCTGCGCTTATCCACTGGCCGTCAGCGACCTCTGTTCGGCCATAAATCCACTCTGGTTCAAGCATAAGCGTTTCAGCTTGGGCGGCATCCGCCCCCGCAACATGAACATCAGCAAGAAATAGAAACGGTTCAGTGCCCTTTTGATCCGGTAGGTGCCTGCGGTATTCGATCTCCAGCGTGATGTCGCAGCTTTGGAAGTGGGCAGGGATCGGATGGCTGACCTGTGCATAGCCACTGCGCAACATGCCGCCGGGAAAGGTGGTGTCAAACGGCAGGAAATGACGTTCTTCCTGAAGCGATACAGGATCGCGGAATATCACGCAAAGACTTGCAGCGGCGCGGTGGGCGGCAAGGCAGGCTTTGAGCATCATGCCCTCTTCGACTTGTGGAATGCTGATCGTGTTGTCAAAGAATATCTGGCAAGGGGCGTCAAAACGATTGATCATTAGTTGAACGGTCTGGCTCCCTGAAAGGGTCCAGTCGCTGAGGTGGTTAACCCAGCAGGCATAAACCTCACCCGGCACCGTTTCGCAGGGCAGCGAACGGGAGTGCCTAGCGAGGGTTCGGGTCTCAAGTTGGTAAGTGGCCGCACGTTTGAGGATCGGTACCGGGCTCTGATCGCAGGTCTCAAAAGGCGAAAGCGCATCCCCCAGTCGGACTTCCATCGGGCGGTTGCGCCCGGCCTTGTCAACGTTACCAAAGACTTTACCGTCAAGCATAACCAGACAGCGTAAATCAGACATGAAATCCAATGACATGGTGCGTATTGACCCCTTGTTCTTGCGAAAGTGCAAATTGGTAACAAAGACTTAATACCGCACAGTTTGTCTTAAATTTGAGTTAACTCCGGTTAAGAGTCTCTTATTTATCCAAGATATCGCGGTGAAAGCGGTTCAAAAGGAACAGCCCCGCCATGGTGGTCAGCGCCGCGACCGCCAGCGGATAAGCGATGGAGACGTAGGTTGGTTGATAAAACGGATAAAAGCCGTCCCGCATCAACCCCGCAATATGAACGATGGGATTGAACCACAGGTAGTCCGAATAGGGTTGCGGGACGCTTTCAAAGATGAAGAACACGCAGGAAACAAGGAATAGCGGGCGGTTCAGGATCGACCACGCCGTTTGCCAGACCGGATAGGCGAGGGTGAGAAAACTGTTGAGTGTCCCGATGCCCATGGCGAGTGCGAGCGTCAGGATATAGGCCTGCCCGATCTTGGAATAATCCAGCGTTGTGGTGGGTTTGAGGAAGATCAGAATGAAGCCCAATACAATGAAATGCACCATCATCTGGGTCAGGAAATTCAGCATGAACCGTGCAATCAGCGCATCAAGGAAAGTGACCCTCGGGTAGGTCAGCAGGGCGCGGCTGAACTGAATTGTCTGGGCCAGTTTGGTCGAAATGTCGGTGTACATCATCAATGGCAAGATTCCGGCAGCGTAGAAAAGCGCAAAGCTGGTCCCAAGCGGTGGCGTGCGGAACCCGACGGAAAACACCAGCGTTAACAGGGTGATCCCCGCAGCGGGTTCAAGTATCGCCCAGATGTATCCGCCGGGGGAGCGTCCGTAAGTTGTGATGATTTCGCGCAATATCAACGCGCCGATTGCGCGCGGTGTAGCAAATCGGGCGGCTTGAGGCTGGAGCCTTGCGGGCAAATCAGTGGGGGCAGGCACGGGTAACCTCTTTGATAACCAAGGTTACTAAAAATTAACCCTAACCAGTATATTCATTCATAAAGACAACTAAAAAGTTAACAAACATGCCGGACAGCTCCTCAGACCATGCGCAAGTGATCGGCAAAATCCGGTTGTTAAAGCACTCGGCGACAGCAGAGCCAGCCGAGCAGGCGGTAGGATCGAGCTCGGCGTCTTGTCGTAATCTGGACGAACCGGCCCCGCCCAAACCCGCAACACCCCAAATCCCTCAGTTCGCTATTAAACCGCCCGCGCGCCGTGCCCGTACGCGCAAACGGCACCGGTTTCTGGTGTTTACCTTTATGATGTTCGTGATCACGCCGATTGTTCTTGCGGGGTTTTATCTTTGGACCCGCGCGGCGGATCAATATGCCTCGCGAGTCGCGTTTTCTGTTCGGACTGAAGAGCAAAGTTCGGCGATCGAGCTTTTGGGCGGGATCACCGAACTGTCCGGGTCAAGCTCTTCGGATACTGATATCCTGTTTGCTTATCTTTCCAGTCAGGAGCTTGTTTCGCGTGTGGATGCGATTGTGGATTTGCGTGGCATTTGGTCGAAAGTGAGCGTGGAGCAAGACCCTGTTTTTGCCTATGATCCCGGCGGCACAATCGAGGACTTACAAGATCACTGGGAGCGTAAAATCTCGATTGTTTATGATAGCAGTACCGGCCTGATCGGGCTCGAAGTGCTGGCATTTGACCCTAAGGATGCGCTGAACGTGGCGCAGGCTGTGCTGGATGAATGCGCGGCGATGATCAATAGCCTGTCGCGGATCGCACAAGAGGATTCGATCCGTTTTACCCGTGAGGAATTGGCCAACGCAGTGGAACGCCTTAAAACAGCACGCCGCGCATTGACGCAGTTCCGCAACCGGACCCAGATCGTGGACCCCAGCATTGATACGCAAAACCAGATGGGCCTGTTGGTGACGCTGCAACAACAACTGGCAGATGCGCTGATCGATTCCGATTTGTTGCAAGACACCACACGGGAAAATGACCCGCGCATCATTCAGGCCAATCGGCGGATTGAGGTAATACGCGCGCGCATCACCTCGGAACGCCGAAATCTGGGGCTGGGCGAAGAGGGAGAAGGCGGTGAAGCGTTTGCCTCGCTTGTAGGCGAATACGAAGGGTTAATCGTGGACCGCGAATTTGCCGAGACAGCCTATACCGCTGCTTTGGCCTCTCATGACTCCGCGCTTGCCGAAGTTCGAAAGAAAAGCCGCTATCTGGCTGCGCATGTCAAACCCACTTTGGCCGAAAAGGCACAGTTCCCGAAGCGGGAATTGATCCTCGCGTTGTTGGCGATGTTTTGTTTCTTTACCTGGGCGATACTTTGTCTGGTTTATTATTCCCTGCGTGACCGGAGTTGAGCAGGACATGATCGTTCTTGAAAACCTGACCAAGTATTTTCCGAAAAGACACGGGCGACAGACCATTGCCGAAAATCTGAACGCGACATTTCCGACGGGGGCAAGTGTTGCCCTGTTGGGGCGCAACGGTGCTGGAAAAAGCACATTGCTCAAGCTGATCGCCGGGACGATCCGCCCGACATCGGGTCGGGTCTTATCAACCGGCAGCGTTTCTTATCCGGTGGGGTTTCAGGGATCGTTTCACCCCGATCTGACGGGCGTGCAAAATACTCGTTTTGTTGCACGGCTTTATGGTGTGGACAGTGACGGGTTGGTTGAGTTTGTGGAAGACTTTGCCGAGCTTGGAGGACACTTTCGAATGCCTCTGCGTACCTATTCCGCAGGCATGAAATCGCGCCTGTCCTTCGGTGTGTCGATGGGCATCCCGTTTGATACTTATCTCGTGGACGAAGTGACATCCGTTGGGGACGGGGCATTCCGGCACAAAAGTGTGCAGGTTTTTGACAAGCGCAACGAGACAGCGGGCGCTATTGTTGTAACCCACTCTCCACCGATGGTGCGGCGGCTGTGTAACATGGCGGCGGTACTGGAACGTGGGCAGCTGCATTTTTACGATGATCTGGATGCGGCTCTTGACCATCACGAATACAATTTGACCTTGCCGCCGGAACGTTAGCGCGCCGAAGGACAGAGCGGACCAATCCGCGTGCGTTTGACGCAAAAATATCTGGCGACCAAGTGGTGCGCCAGACTTCCGTGATTCTCGCACTCAACGCCACCTCGTTGAGTTGGTGATGGTCAAGAAACGCGATAATGCGTGCGGCCTCATGCCTCAGATCATCGGTGCCCATCAACATAGCACTGGGGTGTTTCGAAATCAGGTCAGTTGCGCCATCAAAGTCCCGCAAGATAATGGGCAGCCCAGCCTCAAACGCCTCAAGTGCGCCGATTGGAGTCCCCTCGTATCGGGAGGTGAGTAAATATGCGTCGGCCTCGCTTAACGGTTGGCGCACGTCCGGCAGTGGGCCCGTGAAGGTGATCCGCGAAAATACGCTCGGGGGAATGAGCCCGGCAATGTAGGTTTGAAATGCCGTGTCGTTTGTGCCCGGACCGCAAAGGGTCAGGCGGAAATAGCCGGGCAGACATGCCAAAAGCCGCACTGCGACATCATAGTCTTTTTGCCGTCCCGTCCGACCCGTCATAACTAGCGTTCTGGTTTTCGGATCATTCCGACGGGGCAAAGGGCGCAGATCAGCGCAGTTTGGCAGAATATGTACCCTGTGGCGCGCAAGCCTTTTGGCGCGGGTATCCCGTGCCATCCAGCCCGCCATTCGATGATTGAGAAACACCAGATCCTGTGGGGGGCAAGTTGCGACAAGCATCATTTCCAACCATTTGCAGACCCGATGCACCAAAGGATGATAACCGCGTCCATAAGGCAGCCCGTGATGGGTAAAAACAACAGGGCAACCCGGTTTCCAAATGCGCATAGCGAGCAAAAGGCGGCAGACCAGAACCTGTAATCGCGCGTGAATCCAGATGAGATCTGACTGTTCATTCCGGAGCAGGCGCAGCAGGCCTGTAACGCCGCGCCAATGATGTCGTAATGATAGCCGGTTGGTCAGGCCGTTCACAACCAGATGGCGCGCGTTCATTTGCCTCAATGGGGTATATCCACCTTCGTCACGGTCGCTGATCACAGTAATCTCCGCCATGTTTTGCAGCGCTGTTACCAGATGCAAGATATGACGCGGCACGCCTGAGGCGTGGCCATCGCCACCGACAAGCAATATTTTGGGCAAGGGATTAGACACGTCCAAGGCTAGCGGCCCCCCAGAAACCAAGCGTATCCGCACGGCGTTGTCGATAAGGCGCAATGCGATGAAGAGCGGCAAGACGCGCCAGCCCCGATGCCCGCCGTGCCTGTGTGAAATTTTGACAAATGTCGCGCGCTTGCGGGGTAAGGAGATCGTTGATCGAAAGAAGTGCGGTCAAGTTTCCGTCAATACGTTGCGAAAAGTGTCCCCGCAGCACGCCGATCTTGCGCCTGACCTGAGGCAACAGCCCCTTGCCAGCGCCAATCACGTTTCCCCTGTGTTGCCGGTAAAGGAGCGTTGGCCGCCCGTTGTCAAAGTGGACATGGCCGCCCGTTGCGGTCATCAGCAAGTAGAGCCACCAGTCATGGGCAAAGATCTGATCCGTGCACAAGGCCGCTTGCTGCGCAAGATTTGCGGCGGCCGGGTTCAGCATGATCGTATTGCCCGGCGCAACGTTTTCAATCAGCGCATTGCGCAGTGTAAAGGGTCGGTTCATCCGCATTGAAGCGGTCTTGCGACCAGTTTGCGGAAACCAATAAGTTTGCCGCCCACAATAGAGCGTCGGGCTAGGGCCCGCCTTGCCAAGGCATTCAATGCCGCGCTGGAGTTTGTCAGGCAGCCAGATGTCATCCTGATCGGCGAAACTGACGTATACCGGCTGCTTCGGGATTGTGCGGATCAGGGACATATAATTGTTGGAGAACCCTGTGCCCGGCCCCTTTAGCAGAACCACTTGACCGGGTCGCAAACGAGCAAAATTCTGTAAGATTTTGAGGCTGCTGTCAGTAGATCTGTCATCGCTACATACAAGCCGCCAGTTCTTGTGGGTCTGCGCTGCAATGCTATCCAATTGCGCCTGCAAATGGTCCGCACCATCACGAACCCCCATCAGAATGGTGACGATCGGATCGCGGTTTATGACGGTTGTTTGACTCATGATCTATACCCTCACAACATGCTAAAAAAGTTCACAAATTGTTAAGGCTCGTCAATTAATCCTCCTCCTCACAGCCCTGAAGAGGAGGTCGCGTGTGTCAAATATCCCTTTGCTGACTTTGGCCCGACGATTTGCCTTGGCCATGCGCAACGAGGGTGCCGGTCAAGCGTTAAGGCGTGCAGGGCACTATGTTTACCGGCGAATGAAGGGGTTGGGCAACGGAAGTCTTATTTCTAGCGGCAACCGTCGGGCGCAGGGGTCTGACCAATATCTGCATGGCATCTGGCAGACATTGGCCCAACAGGATGCTTTTCACATAATGGAGGCCCCGAGCCTTAACCGAGAGCGACGGCAAATCGCAATGATCGCTGATCTGAACTTGCCTCAATGCCGTAAATATCGCGTGGAGCAACTTGCTGCTTTTTGGCGGAGTCGTGGCGTTGAATTTGAATACGCCCATTATCAGGACATTCCGCGCGCAACCCGGATCATGCAGCACGCCACGCATCTGATGGAATACCGCCTGCAAACCGGTCCCGCCGCAGACATGATCCGCTATGAGGCACGCAGGCTGCGTTTGCCGATCCTTTATGATCTGGATGACCCGCTGTTTTCCGTTTCCGCCTATGAAACATATCGGAATATGGAGGCATTGGATCCGGAAATGAAGGCGCATTTCCTATCCGAAGCGCCAAAGTATCTCAGCATGATGAACGGGGCCGATGTGCTTTCGGTTTCCACGCCGGGGATGGCCGCTCACACTGCGCTTTATTCCGAGCGACCGATTTATGTCAGACGAAACTTTGCGGATACCGAGACATTGGATGCAGGTGCGTCGGCGATGGCCGGTGCCGGTTCGGATGACGGATTGTTTCGGGTCGCCTTTGCCAGTGGATCGCAGGGCCATGAGGTGGACCTTGGCGAGATTATTGATCCCTTGGCAGAGTTTGTTTCGGCGGATAAGAACCGGCGTTTGATGTTGATCGGACATTTCGATCTTTCGCATTTACCAGAGGGGCTGGAACAGCAGATCGAGAAGGTAAAATTTGCCGATTACGCCCGTTATCTGTCAGCATTGGCAAGAGCCGATTGTACGGTGATGCCGCTATGTGACGATGCCTTTAACAGATGCAAGAGCGCCGTTCGGGTGTTGGATGCCGCGTCGGTTGCGGTCCCTTCGATAGTTGCAAATGTGGGCGATTTGCCGTCAGTTGTGCAATCGGGAAAAACTGGGTTCGTTGCGGAAAATCAAGATGACTGGATGGTTGCTCTGCGCGATTTGGCGGCTAACCCGAAAGTGGCGGCTTCTATGGGCAGCGCGGCAAGGTCCGATCTGGAAAAAAGATGGCAGGCGTCAGAGCGGCCTCATATTATCGCGCCGGAATTGCTGGAATGGGTAAAGGCATGAACACACGCCACATCCTCTTGGCGAATGTGTTTTTCGCGCCGTTCAGCTATGGTGGCGCGACAGTAGTGGCCGAGCAGGTGGCAGAAGCGCTGATGCGGCAAGGTGGATATCGCGTGACGGCTGTTTCGCTTTGCGCGCGGGTCGATCTGGACCCCTATGTGGTGATCAAGAGCCAGAAAAGCGGAATCGTTAATTATCTGATCAATGTGCCCACGCACCGTGCCTATGCGGAAATGTACAATAATCCCGAGGTCACCGCGCGGCTGGCTGAGTTGATCAGCGCGCTGCAGCCTGATCTTGTCCACGCCCATTGCATTCAGGAAATTGGCACGGGAATCATCGCCGCGGCAGAAGCATCACGGGTGCCGGTGATCTTGAGCGTGCATGACTTTTGGTGGATCTGTGACCGGCAATTCATGATCCGTCTGGATGAGAGGTATTGCGGTCAAAGCCCTGTCAAAATCGATAAATGCAAGGGTTGCGCGGATAATTTTTGGGCGGCCAAGATGCGATTTAACCATTTGCAGGAGATCAGCGAAAAGGTTGCTCTGGTCACTTACCCTTCCCGATTTGCCCAAGACCTTTGCGAGATGTCGGGATTTGCGCCTGGACGCGGTGTTGTCTGGGAGAACGGCGTTCTATTGCCGGATCAGGACTTTTTTGCCAAACAGGCCGCGCGGCGAATGAAGGATCACCGGATCACTTTTGGGTATGTCGGCGGGCCATCGCAAATAAAAGGGTGGCCGCAGATCAAACAAGCCTTTGCTGGTATTGAGCGCACGGGTTTTCGGGGTCTGGTGGTCGAAGGCAGTCTGGATAAATCCTGGTGGCAGGAACGGGAGTTACAGGGGCTTCCGGGTGAATGGTTGGTTCATCCTCGGTTTGACCAGAAGAATATGGACGACTTCTATGCCGAGATTGATGTGCTATTTTTCATGTCACAATGGAAAGAAACTTTCGGACTTGCCATCCGCGAGGCGTTGGCGCGGGGGATCAGGGTTATCCAGACCGACAGCGGTGGCACGGTTGAACATGGGACCATTCCGCAAGACAGATTGATCCCTATTGGCGCGCCCGCCGCAGTGTTACGGAGCCAGATTGAAGCAGTCTTGGAAATAGCCGAGCGCAAAGGTGTTGCCCATCCGGTGACAAGTTTCGATGATCAGGCATCCGGTTTTGCCAAGCTTGTGGACCGGGTTCTGAATGGCCAGAAACGAGCGGCATAGACAGGGGTCCGTTCAAAAAACAAAGTCGTTCTCATCAAGATCGTTGAGGTTAACTTTGCTAAGCCGGATGGAACTGCCGCTGCCAGTGTTAATCAGGACGTCTTGCCCAGACTGGGTTGCGGCGTTTCGCACATCGTTAATGCGGTTGAAGCCCACGAGGTTCGAGAAGTCGAGCACTTCATTGGCGTTGAACGCATCGAAATCGGCAATCGTGTCGTTGCCATGTCCGTTAGAGAACATGAACTCATCGGCATTGAAGCTGCCAAAGAGTAGATCGTTGTCATCACCCCCGATGATCGTGTCAAAACCGGCACCGCCATAGACAGTGTCATTTCCGGTTCCGCCATCGATGATATCATCACCTTGCCCGCCAAAGAACCGGTCACCGCCTTCGCCACCCCACATGGTGTCGTTACCTTCCTGACCAAAGAGGCCGTCACCGGAATCACCGCCAAAAATGCGATCATCGCCGCGCCCGCCAAAGAGCCGGTCAAACCCGAGATTGCCAAGCAGGATATCGTTGCCATCTTCGCCATAGAGGTTATCGGATTGATGGCCGCCATCCATTACGTCGTCGCCGTCACCACCCATCAACAAGTCAAACCCAGCGTTGCCAAAGAGCGTATCATTGCCCGCTCCACCGAAAACACCATCAACGCTAAAGCCGAAGTTGCTGCCAGCGCTTAGCCAGTCGTCGCCTTCGCCGCCCCATATCCGATCTGGTGAGGACCCCGCCCAGACCCTGTCATTTCCGGCACCGCCATCAATCTGATCAAAGCCGTCGCCCCCCAATAGAATGTCGTTTCCGTTGCCGCCGGAAATCGAATCAGCAAAGGTATCGCCAGAAATCGTGTCGTTTCCGTCACCTCCGTTGATGGTGTCAAAGCCTGCGGCACCTAGCAGAAAATCAGCGTCGGCTCCGCCGTCAATGCTGTCATTGCCGCCCTCGCCGTTGACAGCGTCGCGTCCGGCACCAGATTGCAGCGTGTCATTTCCGAGGCCGCCAAAGAGGCGATCATTCTGTCCGCCTGACTGGATCAGGTCGGCCCCGTTGGTTCCTCCGGTATCGTTTGAGCCACGGTTCAAAGCGTAGTTTGGTTCATTCTGCCACTCTGGTGAAAGCGAATTGGGGTCAATGCCGGTTGGGTTCTCGATAGAACCGGGGTTTGAATCGGGCCGTGCCTGACCAGAGCCGCCGGGATAAAGTGCTGGATCGGTTTGGATACGGTTGCCGGTGATCAGGTTCATGGTGTTGAAATCTTGGGCATAAAGCCGTGATCCATCAGCAGAGCGCACCTCAAGCACATCTGCGCCAAGCCGGAATTCCGCACCCCAACTTTGCGAGACGATGCTCATCCCGCCAAGCCCGCTGGTCTGGCTGAAATCACTGAGGTCGATCCGGTCAAACCCGAGCTGGAAATCCAGAATAACGTCGCGTGCGCCGTCTTCGACCAATATGAAGGTATCAAGCCCGCCATCACCGCGCAGAACATCCTGACCTGCACCGTCAAGGATGATATCGTTGCCGAATCCACCGTTCAGATGGTCTGCGCCGCTGGCTCCGGCCAATACATCGTCACCGACACTGCCGTTCAGAGTGCTTCCAGCGGCACTAGCACCGAGGTTGATGCCGATGTTCGGCAGCGCGATGGAAAACTCCGCCAGATAAGGCGCGCCTTCGGTCGAAACCCAGAAACGGATGCCATCCGGCGTGGCCATCGCATCAATCGAGGTGATGCCGCGCAAGGGAGTGTTCGCCGCTGCGGGCATGGCGTCGATATGTTGCAACCGCCCGCCGGGAAGGACTGTGAACAGGCTGACGCCGTTGTCCGACCCTGCCGCAAGTACGAAGTTCTGTCCGTCGAGCATGACGCTGGTGACATGGCTTGCATCGGCAAAACGGGTGCCGAGGCTGTCGATAAGATGATCCACCGGCACCATCCCGTTTGGCGAGACGGAGAAAGTCGAGAGCGAATCGCTGCCTGATCCGGCAACCACAACATAAAGCTGCCCGTCAGCGGCCGAGGTCACGGTCAGCGCGCCGGGCCTGTCGACCCAGAAACCATCACTGACGCCCACATCATTGATATGTTGCATCGTCCCATTTGCGGCTTGGCGAAACATACTTACGGTATCTTCACCCTGATAGGTGACAAAAGCGTAGGTCTGGCCGTTATGGGTGGTGGTGGTGATGTCATTGGCGCGCATGCCTTGCATTGCGTTGCCTTGGTTGATGTTGGACACATTCAGCGTCGTACCTGCGCCAAAGGAGATGTTGACCAGACCACCACTGCGCAGCGCACCAAGGCCATTGGCACCATCACCGATCAATTCCATTTCCGACAGACCGCTCAGGTTACGGCCCGGCGCGGTATAAGAAACACCGCCGTCAAAGGCATTGCCAACCCCGTCGCTGTCGAGCCGGACACCCGTCAGAGCGGCGCTGTTGAGGCCAGCCATATAGAGTTGTTGTGTTCCGCCAACATCGCGCAACACCAGATCCGTGGTTTCAAGTTGCAGCAGGTTAGGGGCAATGCGCCATTGTTGTTGAAGCGATGCGCCGCCCGGCCCGTTGCCCAGATCATAGGCTGATAGCCAACCGTCCCCGCGTGTCGCGGCAAACATCGTTGGGCCGCCCGAACCATTCACAATCTTGATGTCGTTCACCCCGACAAGGCCGAATTCTTCGGCCGAGCCCAACGCCCCGTGGTTTGAAAATGTCGCTCTGGCCATGTGACCGATCCCTCTTTTGGTTGGAGCGATACCTGTGGTCTGAACTGGGGTGTTGGAGGGTAAAAAGATGGCAGTTCTGGGGCGAATATCGCTGATTTTAGAGGCTAAATGTTGCGCAAAATTTGATTTATCCGCGCGGTGGGGTTCAGGGATGTTTACCCCCGTGCCACAGGGTCCGGTCCATTGAGCTTTCATTCATCATCAAAGGACTGCCCATGTCTCAGACGTCTCCGACCTTGTCGCTGCCCTATATTCAGCCGGCACAGGCGCAAAAGCATGTGACCCATAACGAGGCGCTGCGGATTTTGGATGCGGTCACGCAGTTGAGCGTGATCAGCACAACACTCACCACTCCGCCGGGGCAAAACGCGGAGGGCGACAGGTATATTGTCGCGGATGCGGCCACTGGCGTTTGGGCCGGACATGAAGCCCATGTGGCGGTTTGGGTTGATAATACCTGGCAGTTTTTCGTGCCAAACATCGGCTGGCGCACCGATATCGCGAGCAGCGGTGAGGAAGTGCGATTTGACGGCACAGATTGGCAAAGCGCCAGTGGAGGGGCGGTTGATTTGCAGAATGTTCCGATGGTGGGCATTGGGACGACGGCGGATGCCACTAATAAATTAGCAGTTGCGGCGGATGCGACGTTGTTGAGCCATGCAGGGAACGGGCATCAGTTGAAATTGAACAAGTCGGCAAGCGCCGACACCACCAGCCTGTTGTTCCAGACAGGGTTTTCGGGCCGTGCCGAGATGGGTACCTCGGGGAATGACAATTTCTCGATCAAAGTAAGCCCGAATGGGAGTAATTTTAAGACAGCGATCCGCACCGAGGCAAGCACGGGCGCGGTGCAGTTTCCAAGTGGGCAGTCGTATTTTCAGGATGTGTTTATCCTTAATGACACCACGTGGTCGGTGACTATTCCATGGTCAAATCCTTCGCGTATCATGATGTGGCTTAGTGTGAATTTGGAAGGGCGGTTCTATCTGGTGGCGATCACCGGCACGCTGACGGGGGCCAATAACTTTGGTGAGATGTTTGCCAACCCACCGGGATCGTTGAACTATTTCACGGGCCCATTGACGGGTACAACCGGGCCAGCGGGCGGGATCAATCTGTCGATTGATAATACAGGCAACGCGCCAAAGTTGTTTGTTGAGAACCGTCTTGGGTCAAACCGTCTGTTCACGCTTTCAACGTTGGGGAAATAAGATGACCAAGAACAACGATACGCAACCGATCTATCGCAGTGTTGTCCTGCCGGGGCTGGGTGAAGTGCAGATCCCGGCAGATATGAGCGACGCCGATGTGCTGGCGCAGGTCATGGACGAGGATACAGAGGCAACACCAAAGAAGAAAACCAAGAAAAAGCCTTAAAACCGGCGTCAAATCGTTCCGTCCCTTGTATTGGTATGCTGACAAATAGACCGATCAGGGACGGAGCATTCCAGTGGATTTCATAACACGCACAAAACTACCCGGTGTGGTTTTGGTGAACCCGCCGCGTTTTGGTGACGCGCGCGGGTTTTTCTGCGAAAGCTGGAACCGCAGCAAGATGTCGGAGCATGGCATCGACATTGATTTTGTGCAGGACAATCATTCGGTTTCAGCGGCAGTGAACACGGTGCGGGGTTTGCATTACCAATCGCCGCCGCATGCGCAGGCCAAGCTGGTGAGATGTGGACGCGGCGCATTGTTTGATGTTGCTGTGGATGTGCGTCGGGATTCTGCGACATTTGGGCAATGGGTCGGGTTTGAACTGACGGCGGAAAACGGTTTGCAACTGTTGATTCCTGCGGGATTTTTGCATGGTTTTGCAACGCGGGCACCCGATACTGAAATCATCTATAAATGCAGCGATTATTACGCGCCTGAATGCGACGGCGCGGTGCGGTTTGACGATCCTGATATCGACGTTGATTGGGGATTGAACGGCCCTGCGGTTCTGTCTGCGAAAGATGAAAAGGCACCTTTGATGGTAGATTTTACATCTCCATTCGAGTTCGGGGTGAACGCATGAAGATCCTCGTGACCGGCGGGGCGGGCTTTATTGGTTCTGCTGTGGTGCGGCTGGCGGTCGCGCGGGGCCATCACATCGTGAACCTTGACGCGTTGACCTATGCGGGGTGTCTGGCAAACGTGGCGAGCGTGGCGGACAATCCGTTATATGCGTTTGAGCAGGCGGATATTCGGGATCGAGCTGCGTTGGATTCTGTGTTCGCCCGTCACAAACCGGACACCGTGATGCACCTTGCCGCGGAAAGCCATGTGGACCGATCCATCGACGGCCCCGGAGATTTTGTCGAAACGAATATCACTGGTACTTACAACATACTTGAGGCCGCGCGTGCCTATTGGGTTGGTGCGGGAAAGCCAGAAGGGTTTCGCTTTCACCATATTTCGACGGATGAGGTGTTCGGGTCTCTTGGCGTGGACGGCCTGTTTACCGAAGATACTCCATATGATCCGCGCTCGCCCTATTCTGCGTCCAAAGCGGCAAGCGATCATTTGGTGCGGGCATGGCACGAAACCTATGGCTTGCCTGTGGTATTAACCAATTGTTCTAACAATTATGGGCCTTATCATTTCCCTGAAAAGCTGGTGCCTGTGGTGATCCTCAATGCGCTTGCGGGTAAGGAAATCCCTGTGTATGGCCAAGGGCTTAACGTGCGCGATTGGCTTTTTGTCGAGGATCACGCGGATGCGCTGTTGCTGGTGTTGGAAAAGGGTGCGCTGGGCCGGAGCTATAATATCGGCGGTGAGAACGAGGCGCGTAATATTGATCTGGTCCAGAGTATTTGCGCGATTTTGGATCGCAAGCGCCCCAAAGATGCCGCGTATTCGGATCAGATCAGCTTTGTTCAGGATCGCGCGGGACATGATTTGCGGTATGCAATTGATCCGTCACGTATTCGCGATGAACTGGGTTGGCGTCCCTCTGTGACCCTTGAAGAAGGGTTGGAACGGACGGTTGATTGGTATCTGGCGAACGCGGAGTGGTGGCAGGCCTTACAGGCGCGTGAGGGTGTCGGTGAGCGGCTGGGGGTCAAAGCGTGAGCATTCTGGTGATCGGCAAAACCGGACAGGTCGCGCAGGAATTGGCGCTGTTGCCGGATGTCGTTTGCATTGGCCGCGATGAGGCGGATTTGACGGTGCCCGAGCAGTGTTCATCGGCGATCCATGCGCATGTGCCGACAGCGGTGATCAATGCGGCGGCTTATACGGCGGTGGACAAGGCCGAAGGCGAAGAGGCGCTGGCGAGCCTGATTAACGGTGATGCACCGGGCGTGATGGCGCGGGCCTGTGCATCGCTTGGCGTTCCGTTTGTGCATATTTCGACGGATTATGTGTTTGAAGGTGGCGGCACCACGCCTTGGATGCCGGATGATCCAACCGGACCTTTGGGGGCCTATGGACGCTCAAAGTTACAAGGTGAGGAAAAGGTGCGTGCGGCGGGCGGCGTGCATGCGATCTTGCGCACCTCTTGGGTGGTGTCCGCGCATGGCAATAATTTTGTAAAAACGATGCTGCGCCTTGGGGCGGAGCGGGATGCCCTGACTGTTGTTGCGGATCAGATCGGTGGGCCGACGGCGGCGCGCGATATTGCGGTGGCCTGTCATGACATTGCGCGCCAGTTGAAGGATGCGCCGGAAAAGAGCGGCACTTACCATTTCTCAGGCGCGCCAGATTGCAGCTGGGCTGATTTCGCACGGGCTATTTTCGCGCAATCTGGAGTGACTTGTGATGTTACGGATGTCCCATCTTCCGCATACCCGA
>RCMY010000718.1_pt1 | contig 31601 bp, 21 predicted proteins | sample 2041341 | NCBI WGS metagenome assembly RCMY01 (sample SAMN09708234, study PRJNA481090) | Marine sediment metagenome, whole genome shotgun sequencing project. | reverse complement strand
TGGAATGCAAGAAAAAGTGATACAAAACTACGCACTATAACAGGTAGGTTGGGTTGCCAAACCCAACGTTTCAGACGGCCTGTGGGCTTGTTGGGTTTTCAACCCAACCTACCCGTTGGGTCACTTTTTCCCGCATTTCACTATAGCTGCGCCGCGCCGTCTTGTTATCTTGCTTTTTAGAATGGGTATGAAAGCGGCACAGTTTTTGAATAAGCTCAAGGCCGTCTGAAAGCGTTCAGACGGCCTGCTGCTTGAAACCGGCGATTCATTAATCAAACTTTTACCGCTCTGCAATCAAAAAAGGAAACCCGCCATGAGCATTTTTCTCAACGCCGGTGTAGATGAAGCCGGGCGCGGCCCTTTGGTGGGCAGCGTGTTTGCTGCTGCGGTGATTTTGCCGGCACAATACGATTTGCCCGGCCTCACCGATTCGAAAAAGCTCAGCGAAAAAAAACGCGATGCGCTGGCGGCGGCGGTGAAGGCGCAGGCGCTGGCTTGGTGCGTGGCCTCGGCCGGTGTGGATGAAATTGCCGAATTGAATATTCTGCACGCCACCATGCTGGCCATGCGCCGCGCCGTGCAGGGCTTGGCGGTGCGGCCGCACAAAGTGTGGATAGACGGCAACCGCGTGCCGAGAGATTTGGGTGTGGCGGCGGAAGCGGTGGTGAAGGGCGACAGCAAAATCATCGAAATTTCCGCTGCTTCGGTGCTGGCGAAAACCGCGCGTGATGCGGAAATGTATGCGCTGGCCGAGCGCTATCCGCAATACGGCTTCGACAAACACAAAGGCTACGGCACCGCCGCGCATCTGGCCGCTTTGCAGCAATTCGGCGTGTTGGCCGAGCACCGATGCGATTTCGCGCCGGTGCGCAACTTGCTGGCGCAAGGGCGTTTGTTTGAATGATGGGTTGAAAAACGTTGCCATATCAAAAGGCCGTCTGAAATTTTTGTTTCAGACGGCCTTTTCAATGGCGTTTAGGCATCGGCGCAGGCGCGCAGGCATTCTTTCACCAGCGCGGGTCCGCGGTAGATGAGGCCGCTGTAAACCTGCACGGCGGCGGCACCCATGTGCAGCTTGGCGGCGGCATCGGCGCCGCTGAGTATGCCGCCCACGCCAATCACGGGCAGCCTGCCTTCAAGCTCGGCGAGCAGCTGCTTGAGCACGCGGTTGCTGGCTTCGCGCACGGGCGCGCCGCTCAGGCCGCCTTGCTCGCCGGCGAGCGGGTGATGGCCGAGGGCGGATTTGTCGATGGTGGTGTTGGTGGCGATAATGCCGTCGATTTCGGTTTGCATGGCAGCGTGGGCAATGTCGGCCACTTGCTGCTCGTTAAGATCCGGGGCGATTTTCACCGCCAGCGGCACATAGCGGCCGTGGGCGGCGGCCAGGTGCGCCTGTTTGTTTTTCAGGGCGCTCAAGAGTGCGCTCAATTCATCGCTGCCTTGCAGCGCGCGCAGGTTTTGGGTGTTGGGCGAGGAAATATTCACGGTGATGTAGCCGGCGTGGGCATAGGCTTTTTCCAGGCAGAGCAAATAATCGTCGGCGGCGTTTTCGATGGGCGTGGTGGCGTTTTTGCCGATGTTGATGCCCAAAATGCCGTTGAAGCGGCTTTTTTCGATATTCTGAATCATGGCGTCGATGCCCTGATTGTTGAAACCCATGCGGTTGATCACGGCTTGATGCTCGGGCACGCGGAAGAGGCGCGGCTTGGGATTGCCCGCTTGCGCTTTGGGGGTGACGGTGCCGATTTCGATAAAGCCGAAGCCCAGCGCGGCCAGCGCATCGATGTATTGGCCGTTTTTATCGAGCCCGGCGGCCAAGCCGATGGGGTTGGGCAGGCTCAAGCCCATCAGGGTGGTGGGGCAGGTGTGGTGCGCCACTTTTTGCAGCAGGCCGAGCCGGTAGGCGCGCGCGAGGCCGTCGAGGGTGAAATGGTGGGCTTGTTCGGCATCGAGCTTGAACAGCAGCGGGCGGAGCAGGGCATACATAGGATGAGGCCGTCTGAAAAAATAAGGGGGATTTTATACCAAACCCCAAAAATAACCTAACGGCGTTGCCGGCAGATGAAAAGAAACGCAGGCCGTCTGAAAAAGAAAAGGTTTCAGACGGCCTGCGTTTGATGCACAGCGTTTACCAAGGTTTGTCGAGCGTTTCCTGCACTTTGGCTTCCACTTCGGCGCGCAAACGGCGGCCAAGCAGGCTGCTGAGGCGGTCTTCTGGGGTGTAGTCCACCAATTCGGGCGCTTTGATTACATCGCGCGCCACGCTGTAGACGTTGCCGTAATCATCAATCAGGCCCACTTGTTTGGCTTCATTGCCGGTGTAGATGCGGCCGCTGAAAATATCGGGCGTTTTCTGCTCGCTGATGCGCTCGCCGCGGCCCAGCTTCACGGCTTTGATGAATTCTTGATGGATGTCGGCGAGCATTTTTTCCCAAATGGCTTGCTGCTCGGGTGTTTCGGGGGTGAATGGGTCGCCCATGCCCTTGTTGCTGCCGGCGGTTTTCAGACGGCGCTTGATGCCGACTTTGTCCATCAGGCCGGTGAAATCGAAGCCGCCGCCGATCACGCCGATGCTGCCGACAATGCTGGAGGGGTCGGCATAGATTTTATCGGCCGCTGCGGCAATGTAATAGCAGCCCGAAGCGCACATGTCTTCGGCCACCACATAAAGCGGAATGTCTTGGTGCTCGGCTTTCAGACGGCGTATTTCGTTAAAGGCGATGTTGGATACCACTGGCGAGCCGCCGGGGCTGTTGGCGCGGATGATGATGCCGCGCACATTGCTGTTGGCATAAGCGTTGCCCAAGCCTTCGCGCAACATCGCCACTTGGTCGGTGTAGGGGTCGCCGATGGTGCCGCTCAGGTTGATTACGGCGGTGTGGCGATTGCCCATGCCGGCGATTTCGGTGGGCGTGCCGCAGCTGCGCATGTTTACCAACACCGATAAGAAAAGCAACACGCCCACGCCGCGCCAGATATTGCGCCAAAGGCGGGCACGGCGCTGCTCCTTATGAGCTTCGAGCAGCACATCGCGCAAAGTGTGTTGCGCCCAGGCTTCGTTGCCGGCGGTGTCGGTGGCGCTCGGCAGGGAATCGCCTTCGCGGCGGATACGGTATCGCATGGTGGTTTCCGAAAATGATAAGCGGCTTATTGTAGGCGCTTTATGGCCGTCTGAAAAGGAAAGGCGCTTGTTTACAGCGTGTGCAAAAAAGCGGGCAATTCGTTCAGATTGTTTAACACAGCCAAGCAGGGTGCGCTTTGCAATTGGGCGGCGCTGTGTGCACCGGTGGCCACCGCCACGGCGCGCGCACGGGCATTGGCGGCCATTTCGAGATCAAACGTGGTGTCGCCCACCACCAAAGCTTCAGACGGCCTCAAGCCCACCGTGTCACACAATTCCAGCACCATATCGGGCGCGGGCTTCGATGGGCATTCGCTGGCGCAGCGGGTGGCGAGCCAATAATCGGCGGTGCCGGTTTGCGCAATGGCGCCGTCCAGCCCGCTGCGGCCTTTGCCGGTGGCCACAGCGAGCCAATAGCCTTGCTGCTTGAGCGTTTCGAGGCAGGGAAGGGCGCTGTCGAACAAGCGCATATTGTGATTATTGGGATTCAGATAGTGGCCGGCATAAGTGCGCATGATTTTTTCACGCGTTTCTTCGCCCAAATTCGGCGCGAGCGATTCGACAATGCGCGCCAGGCTGTAGCCGATAAACGGGCGGATTTCATCGGCGGCAGGCGAATCCAATCCGTGCTCTTCAAAAGCGGCCTGCATGGTGGCGATAATCGGTGCGGTGGTGTCGGCGAGCGTGCCGTCCCAGTCGAAGATAATGAGTTTCGGAGGCATGGTTTTCCTTTCAGACGGCCTTGATTTGGGAATATGGATTTTGAAATTATAAAACCCATCTGTGAAAACAGATGGGTTTTATTTGAAAAACTTTATTTGCTGCAATTGCCGTTGGTGGCCATTTTGAGTTTTGCTACAGCTTCTTTGCCTTGTTGCTCAGAAACTTGTTCCAAATTTGCACCGCCAACGAATGCGCCCAATTTAATATATTGGCGGATAAAATAATTTTGTCCCGCTTCGGTGGTTAATAATAATTTGTTGGGAGAAAATTCCGATTCTGTGGATATCTCATGCTCTCCGCTGGGAATTTGGGTGAAAAAGAACACATGAGGAGCGGATTCGCCCAAGCAATTGCCATCAACCCAAATATCTTTTTTTAGCGCACCACCCAAAGTGCTGTCTCGATACACATAGAGACCGGACATGCCTTCTGCCGGCGCACGGAATTCTTGTGCTTGAGCAGATTCTTCAGGGTTTGCCATATTTACAGATGCGCAACCGCTCAGCGCTAATGAAAGAATAGATGCGACCAAAGCCAAATTTTTAAAATTCATCATGTTTTCCAAAGATAATTGTTTGAGGTGTATGATTTGGTAATCATGCGTGAGTTTACGTTAATTATTCAATTAGGGCAATGCTAATGTATTATTTTTCCAGTAGGGAATCCGTTTGCAGTTCAGCAGGTTTTGATTGGCTATTTTTCCAACATGGCCACCATCTGCGCCAATTCCTGCGGCAACGGTGCCACCAATTTCAACGGCTCATCGGTGAGCGGATGGTTTAAATGCAATTCGGCGGCGTGTAAAAACATGCGTTTTAAGCCGAGTTTTTGCAGCCGTTTGTTGGCCTGATAATCGCCGTAGCGCTCGTCGCCCGCAATCGGACAGTTTTGCGACTGCATGTGCACGCGGATTTGGTGGGTACGGCCGGTTTTGAGTGTGGCTTCGATATAGGTCAAATCCGATAAGCCGATTTGATGCAGCATCGCGCCTGAAAAGCGGTTTAACACGCGAAAAATGGTGTGTGCCGATTGGCCCTCTTCGCTCACGCGCACCATTTTTTCGCCTTGTGCGCCGGTGTATTTATAGAGCGGCAGCTTCACATGGACTTTATCTTGCGCGAATTTGCCCACGCCCAGCGCCAGATAGATTTTTTTCGGGTGATCGTTGCGGATGGCTTCGTGCAGCTTCACCAGCGCACTGCGTTTTTTCGCAATCATTAATAAGCCGCTGGTGTCTTTGTCGAGGCGGTGCACCAATTCGAGATAACGCGCTTCGGGGCGGGCGCGGCGGATTTGCTCGATCACGCCGAAGCTGATGCCGCTGCCGCCGTGCACCGCCACGCCGGCGGGTTTGTTGATTACCAGCATGGCATCGTCTTCATACACAATCTCAAATTCGCGCGCGGGCGCAGCGTTGCTTTCAGACGGCCTTTGCTTTTCGGCAATGCGTATCGGCGGAATGCGCAGCACATCGCCCTCAGTAAGGCGGTCGGTGCCTTTGCAGCGCTTTTTGTTGAGCCGCACTTCGCCGGCGCGGATGATGCGCTGGATATGGCTTTTGGGCACGCCTTTCAAAACCTTGATGAGATAGTTGTCGAGCCGCTGGCCGGCATCGGCTTCGGTGATATTCAAATGATTGACCAAGTCTTTGCTAATTGTCGGCATTTTCTCTATAATCCGAAAACGGTTTTCCGTGTAAAGGCGCAGTATATCAATTCAGCCTTGAGGCCGTCTGAAAACGATGGCGACCGGCAGAAAACCGAGCGCGCAGGCGGAGCGAATCCGGCTCAGGCGCAAATTGTGAATAGAAATATTTTATATTAAAAACGCACTCCATAAAGCAATTCCTTTGCCCTGCTGAAGCCGGCGGGCAGAGAGGTAGTTAAGTTTGACCTTTTCGGCAGGTGTTTGTCCGGCTGTAAGACGCCGCAGGCGCAGCGCTCGGGCAGGAATGCCGCCGAACGATGATAAGAAGACACGGCTCCGATTTTCGGGCGGCCGCGCGCGCCTCGGGCAGCGCGGCCGCTCAGGCGTTCAGCATGGCGTGAATCCATATCGGGCAACATCAAGCGGGAAAATGCCGCCGTTGCCTGTGTTTCGCGCCATGCTGCATGCCCGCTCTTTATTTCCAACCTTCTTGAATCCGTAAAGATGCCCCACACGCCGCATTATCCGCGCGGCCTGACCATTGGCGGCTTAATGAGTGTCGAAAACTGATTACACGCCTCGTGAGTGCAATAACGAGGTTGTTTACATGAAACGAATGTTATTTAACGCCACGCAGGCCGAAGAGCTGCGCGTGGCGATTGTCGACGGGCAAAGCCTTTTAGATCTCGATATCGAAACGCTGGGCAAAGAGCAGCGCAAAGGCAATATCTATAAAGGCGTGATTACCCGTATCGAGCCGTCGCTGGAAGCGTGTTTCGTAGATTACGGCACCGACCGGCACGGCTTTTTGCCGTTTAAGGAAGTGTCGCGCGCTTATTTCCAAGATTACGACGGCGGCCGTGCCCGCATTCAAGACGTGCTCAAAGAGGGCATGGAAGTGATTGTGCAGGTGGAAAAAGACGAGCGCGGCAACAAAGGCGCGGCGCTCACCACCTTTATCAGCCTGGCCGGCCGCTATTTGGTGCTGATGCCCAACAATCCGCGCGGCGGCGGCGTGTCGCGCCGCATTGAGGGCGAAGAGCGCCAAGAGCTCAAAGCCGCGATGGCCGAATTGGAAGTGCCGCGCGGCATGAGCCTGATTGCCCGCACCGCCGGCATCGGCCGCAGCGTGGAAGAGCTGCAATGGGATTTCAACTATCTGCTGCAATTGTGGCAAGCCATCGAAGAAGCGGGCAATGCGCATCACGAGCCTTACCTTTTGTTTATGGAAAGCTCGCTTCTGATTCGCGCCGTGCGCGATTATTTCCGCCCCGATATCGGTGAGATTCTGGTGGATAATCAAGAGGTGTACGAGCAGGTATCCGAGTTTATGAGCTATGTGATGCCTAATAACGTAGGCCGTCTGAAGCTTTATGAAGACCATACGCCGCTCTTTTCCCGTTTTCAAATCGAGCATCAAATCGAAAGCGCGTTTTCGCGCAGCGTGAGCCTGCCCTCGGGCGGCGCGATTGTGATCGACCACACCGAAGCGCTGGTGTCGGTGGATGTGAACTCCGCCCGCGCCACGCGCGGTGCCGATATTGAAGACACCGCCTTTAAAACCAATATGGAAGCGGCTGAAGAAGTGGCGCGCCAAATGCGTTTGCGCGATTTGGGCGGCTTGGTGGTGATCGACTTTATCGATATGGAAAACCCCAAGCACCAGCGCGATGTGGAAAACACTTTGCGCGATGCGCTCAAAAAAGACCGCGCCCGCGTGCAAATGGGCAAACTTTCCCGCTTCGGCCTGCTCGAATTGAGCCGCCAGCGCCTCAAGCCCGCGCTGGGCGAAAGCAGCCATGTGGCCTGCCCGCGCTGTGCCGGCACCGGCGTGATTCGCGGCATTGAATCGACTGCGCTGCATGTGCTGCGCATCATTCAGGAAGAGGCGATGAAAGACAACACCGGCGAAGTGCACGCGCAAGTGCCGGTGGATGTGGCCACTTTCCTGCTCAACGAAAAACGCGCCGAATTGTTCGGCCTTGAAGAGCGCCTGGATGTGTCGGTGTTTCTGATTCCCAACACCCATCTCGAAAACCCGCATTACGAAATCAGCCGCGTGCGCACCGATGATGTGGATGAAGATGCCGCGCCGAGCTATCAGCGTGTAATAGAGCCGGAAAAAGACGACAACGTGCCCTTCGGCAGCGAAAAAGCCAAGGCCGCCCGCCCCGAGCCGGCGGTGAAAGGCGTGAAACACACCCAACCTGCGCCGATTGTGGCGCCCGAGCAGCCGGCCGGCTGGTGGGACGGCATCAAAGCATGGTTCGGCAAGCTTTTTGCTGCGGAATCCGCGCCTGAGGCCGAGCCGAAAAAAGCCGAGCGCAGCGGCCAGCAAAGCCAGCAAAACCGCCGCAATACCAACCGCCGCCAAGCGCCGCGCCGCAACAGCAATAGCCACAATAAACGCACCGATGGCGAGGTGGAAAAAACCGAAAACAAAGCGCCCAGAGCCAAAGAAGCAAGCGCCGAGCGCAACGGCGAAGCGCGCAATAACGACAACCGCAACAACCGCAATCGCCGCAATCAGGGTGATAATGCTAACCGTGAACGCAACAACCGCGCCAATAGCCAGCCGGCAGAGCAAGAGCGCCGCAATCAGGCGCCGGCCGAAGCCGCTGCCGCACCGCGCGACAGCGAGCCGCGCGAACCCGCGCAAAACCGCCGCCGCAACAACGAGCGCAACCGCAATCAAAACGAGCGCCGCCACGAAGCCGAGGCCGTTGCTCAAGCCGAAGTGGTAAGCTTGGCGGCTGTGGCGGAAGAAGCTGTTGCCGTGGAAGCGCAAGCAGCCGATAGCGATACGCAGCAGGCCGACAACAAGCGCAGCCGCAGCAACGAGCGCAACAGCCAGGAGCGCAACCGCAATAAGCGCGAGCGCCGCAACAACGGTAAAAAACGCAATATTCCCTCTGCCGCCAAAATCGAACAATATCTGATGATTGACGAGGCCGGCGACAAGGTGCGCAATGCCGTGGCGCATGTGTTTGGTGAAGCGGTTGAAGCGCCGGTGGCCGTGTCTGTGCCTGCCGCTGCCGTGGCTCAGCCCGAGGCCGTGCCGGAAATCGCGCAGATTGAGGCCGCCGTCTCGCCTTTGCTGTTTGCGATTGAAGCCGATGAAGCGCCCGCCCACGCAACACCTGTTGCGGCAGATGAGCAAGTGATGGTCAGCGATGCGGCCGCCCAAGTGAAGCAGGCGGTGGCGCAGCTGTTTGAGCAAGCGCCGGTGGCTGCTGTGGATGAAGAGGCCGTGCCGGTAGCACCGGTTGCCGTGGCGCAGTCGCAGCCGGCAGCGGCGGTGGTACACGCTGATTTTGCAGGCTTCGATTTGGGCGGTTTGGTGCTGGTGCAAACCCGCGTGGAAGCGTTGGCCGCCGCAGCCGCCACACCGCAGCCCGAAGCAGAGCCGGCATTGCGCCGCGCCGACTTGCCCAAAGCGGCGGCAGATGACGCGCCGGATATGCCGCTGGTGCAGGTAGAAACCCGCCGCTAACCAAATAGTTTGCGGAAAAATAAAGCCCGGTTGCTTTGCAGCCGGGCTTTATTGTTGCAGAAAAACCCGCTGCGGCTTGCGGAAAAAAGGCGGCAGGCGGGCTTTGCGCCATGATGGTTCACGGGGCTTTGCGATATTGTTCAGACGGCCTTTGCAGCAGCGGGTAAAACAGGCGTGCGGTGCGGCAGGGTTTGGTGACGCTGCTCAAGCCAAATCAGCTAAATTGCTTTACAATAGCATCCCAATATTATGTGATTTCCAGAGTGGTAATGAACGAAGCTGCCCATTTGCCCGCCGCCACTGGCGACGATTATCTGCTGCTCGGCCAATATGCCGAGCGCGCCTATCTCGAATACGCCATGAGCGTGGTAAAAGGGCGCGCGCTGCCTGATGTTTCAGACGGCCAAAAGCCGGTGCAGCGGCGCATTTTATATGCCATGAAAGACATGGGCCTCACGCCCGGTGCCAAGCCGGTGAAATCGGCGCGCGTGGTGGGCGAGATTCTCGGTAAATACCACCCGCACGGCGATGCTTCCGCCTATGATGCGATGGTGCGTATGGCGCAGGATTTTACCTTGCGCTACCCGCTGATCGACGGCATCGGCAACTTCGGCTCGCGCGATGGCGATGGCGCGGCGGCGATGCGCTACACCGAAGCGCGGCTCACGCCGATTGCCGAATTGCTGTTGTCTGAAATCAATATGGGCACGGTGGATTTCGTGCCCAATTACGATGGCGCATTCGAAGAACCGGTGCACTTGCCGGCGCGGCTGCCGATGGTGTTGCTCAACGGCGCATCGGGCATTGCCGTGGGCATGGCCACCGAAATTCCGTCGCACAATCTCACCGAAGTCACCCAGGCGGCGATAGCGTTGCTGAAAAAGCCGGCCATGACGGTTGCTGATTTGATGGCTTATGTGCCGGCGCCCGATTTTGCCGGCGGCGGCCAAATCATCACGCCGGCTGCCGATTTGCAGCACATTTACGAATGCGGCAAAGGCAGCGTGCGCGTGCGTGCGCGCTATGAAATCGAAAAGCTGGCGCGCGGCCAGTGGCGCGTGGTGGTGGGCGAATTGCCGCCCAATACCAGCGCACAGAAAATTCTGGCCGAAATCGAAGAGCAAACCAATCCCAAGCCCAAAGCGGGCAAAAAGCAGCTCAACCAAGATCAGCTCAACACCAAAAAGCTGATGCTCGATTTAATCGAAAAAGTGCGCGACGAGAGCGACAGCCAATCACCCGTGCGGCTTGTGTTTGAGCCGAAATCGAGCCGCATCGAATCGGAAAACTTCATCAACACCTTGATGGCGCAAACCAGCCTTGAGGGCAATGTGTCGATGAACTTGGTGATGATGGGGCTGGACAACCGCCCGGCGCAGAAAAACCTGAAAACCATTTTGCAGGAATGGCTTGATTTTCGCGTGATTACGGTCACACGCCGTCTGAAATTCCGCCTCGGCCAGGTGGAAAAACGCATTCATATTCTCGATGGGCGCATGATTGCCTTTTTGCACATTGATGAAGTGATTCGCGTGATTCGCGAGGCCGACGAGCCCAAGCCCGAATTGATGGCGGCTTTCGACCTCACCGAAATCCAAGCGGAAGACATTCTCGAAATCCGCCTGCGCCAGCTTGCCCGCCTCGAGGGCTTCAAGCTGGAAAAAGAATTAAACGAATTGCGCGAAGAAGAAGGCCGTCTGAATCTTTTGTTGGGCGATGAAGGCGAAAAACGCAAGCTGGTTATTAAAGAGATGCAGGCCGATTTGAAGCAGTTTGGCGATGCGCGCCGCACCTTAGTGCAGGAAGCCAGCCGCGCCACGCTCACGCACACCACCGCCGATGAGCCGATTACGCTGATTTTGTCGAAAAAAGGCTGGATACGCAGCCGCGTCGGCCACGGCCTCGATTTGAGTCAAACCGCATTTAAAGAAGGCGACGGCTTGAAGCAGGTACTCGAAGGGCGCAGCGTGTGGCCGGTGGTGGTGCTCGATTCGCTCGGCCGCACCTACACCTTGGATGCCGCCGAAATCCCCGGCGGGCGCGGCGACGGCGTGCCGGTGGGCTCGCTGGTCGAGCTGCAAAACGGCGCCGAAGTGGCGGCCATGATCAGCGGCCTGCCCGAGCAGCATTATTTATTGAGCAACAGCGGCGGCTACGGCTTTATTGCCAAACTGGCCGATATGGTGGGGCGCGTGAAGGCCGGCAAAGTGATGATTTCGCTGGAGGCCGGCGAAAAAGTGCTGCCGCCGCAAGCGGTGTTTACGGTGTCGTTGATCAACCCCGATTGCAAAGTGGTGTTGGCTTCCAGCGCCAACCGCTTGCTGGCATTTGCATTGGGCGAGCTCAAAGTGATGGCCAAAGGGCGCGGCTTGCAGCTGATGAATTTGGGTGAAGATGAAAAGCTGGCGCACATCGCCGTGGTGAGCACGCCTGAATTTATGGTGGAGAGCGTGGGCAAGCGCGGCGCGGCTCGATGCGAGCGCCTGCGCATTCAGGATATTGAAAACAAGCGCGGCCGCAAAGGGCGCTTGCTGGAAATATCAGGCCGTCTGAAAGCCATCGGCGGCACGGATGCGGAATAGTTAAAAAACATGTACGATGTTATATGTCATATTGCATCCGAAAAATAAGATAAAAACACGGCCATAACGCGAAAAAGCAATGTGGCCGGGCAAAGTAGTGCAGATAAACTGTGGTTGGGGTTGGGCATCATGCTGATGCAGGCGCACACATAATAGGGAGTTACGCTTGATGAGCACAGTTGGTTTATTTTCAAAGCGGGATTGGGAAACACAGAGCGAACGGATTCCGGGGCTGATCAACATCGCCCGGATTGCCATTTTATTTTCTTTGCTGGTGATTCAGATTGCCGGCAATTATGCCGACAGCGACGGGCCTTTGGCGATTTTCCCGCCGGCCGAATTTTACAGCTGGGCCGCCGTGTATGGCGTGCTGATTTTGGTGACGGTGCTCAAGCCCGAATGGCAGCGGCAAACGCTGGATTTGCCTAATGCCAATGCCGTGGCCGACATCACCATGATGATGATACTCACCTATATGGCCGGCGGCATCGATTCGGGCTTCGGCATTTTGGTGCTGCCTTTTGTGGCCACATCCTGCCTGCTCAGCCACGGCCGCTACCCCATGCTTTATGCCAGCTATGCGGCCATGCTGATTGTGTTGACCATGTTTTTGCTCGGCCACATCAGCTTTATGCCGTTTGATGTGGCGCACCACAGCATCATCACCGCGGCCTTATTGATCGGCGCATGCTATTTAGTGGCCGCGCTCACGGCTTTTCTGGCCTCTTATCTGCAAGCGGCCACCGAATCGGCAAGTAAGCACCAGCTGGCCTACCGGCGCGTGAGCGGGCTCAACCGGCTGGTGCTCAACCGCGTGCAGGAAGCGGTGATCGTGATCGACGCGGCTCAGCGCGTGTGGCTGTTCAACCGCCAAGCCAAAACCTATTTTCCCGGCTTGGCCGTGGACAAACAGGAAAACGTGTTTGGTGATTTGGTGGGGCGCTGGCGGCATCAGCCCGATAAAGCTTTTGAAACCGATATCCATATTTTCCAACACGCCATGCATGTGCGCGCCGTGCCGCTGATTCAGGAGCAAACCGAGCTTCTGATGCTGTTTGTGCGCTCTTTGCGCGAAGTGGCGGCCGAAGCGCTGGCCACTAAGCTCGCTTCGTTGGGGCAGCTCACCGCCAATTTGGCGCACGAAATCCGCAACCCGATGTCGGCCATCCGCCATGCCAACGATTTGTTGCTGGATGGCGATGCCGACCCCACCAAAACCAAGCTGCACGGTATTATCGACAGCAATATCCAGCGCATCGACAAAATGCTCGAAGATGTGTCGCTGCTCAATAAGCGCGACAGCATCAGCCGCGAGCCGATTAATCTGATGCAGTTTTGGTTGAAATTCAAGCAGGAATTTACCCTCAATAATCCCGATGCCATCGGCTGCATGCGCATGAATATGGATGGCAGCAACCTAAGCGTGTTGGCCGACCCGATGCATGTGCAGCAAATCATGTGGAATTTGTGCAACAACGCCTGGCGGCACAGCCGCAAAAGCGAAAACGCCATCACCGTGCTGATCAAGCCCAGCGGGCGCATGCATATTTCCATTGTGGTGGCCGACGATGGCCAGGGCGTGTCGCCCGATGTGCGCAATCATTTGTTCGAGCCTTTTTACACCACAGAAAAACAAGGCACGGGGCTTGGTCTTTATGTGGCACGCGAATTGGCGCATGCCAACTTGGGGCAGCTGCACTACCACCCGGAAATGAACGGGTTTGAATTGATTTTACCGAAGGAAAACAATGAGCAAGCATAGCCTGCAAGACCCTGTGTTGGTGGTGGACGACGAAGCAGACATCCGCGATTTGATGGAAATGACGCTGATGAAAATGGGCTTGTCGGTAGAAACCGCCGTGGGCGTGACCGATGCCAAAGCCAAGCTCGACGACAACGATTATTCATTGGTGCTCACCGATATGCGCATGCCCGACGGCTCAGGCCTCGAGGTGGTGCAATATATCGACGAATTGATGCTCGACACACCGGTGGCGGTGATTACCGCATTCGGCAATGCCGATCATGCGGTGGAAGCGCTCAAAGCCGGCGCATTCGATTATCTGCAAAAACCCATCACCCTCTCGCAACTGCGCTCATTGGTGAAATCGGCGGTGAAAGTGAACGAGCCGGAAGCAGAAGAAGCCGCCAAACCTGCCGTTGCGGCGCCTGTACCTGACCCCGCACCTGTGCGACCCACGCCGGCACGCCCGATTTCAGAGGCTGCATCTGCGCCGTTGCGGGCCGCCGCTGCGACAGCCCCTGCTGCACCGCGCCGAGGCGTGGCCGGCGGCATCGACACCCCCATGAGCGTGCCGGCCGGTTTGCGCTCGCTCAAAGAGCGCTTCAGCAGCGGAGAATCGGCAGCCATACCTGCCTATGCCGATGAGGTCGGCGGCGATCCCGATATGCCGCGCCTTTTAGGCATGTCGCCGCAAATGGAAGAAGCGCGCCATTTGATCCGCCGTCTGGCACACAGCAATGTGCCGGTGTATATCGCCGGCGAATCGGGCAGCGGTAAAGAGCAGGCCGCCCGCAGCATACACGAATTATCAGAGCGCGCAGGCGGTGCCTTTATCGCAGTAAACTGCGGCGCCATTCCTGAAAACCTGATGGAGAGCGAATTTTTCGGCTATAAAAAAGGCAGCTTCACCGGCGCCGATGCCGACAGACTGGGCTTTTTCCAGCATGCCGACGGCGGCACGCTCTTTCTCGATGAAGTGGCGGATCTGCCGCTGGCCATGCAGGTGAAACTTTTGCGCGCGATTCAGGAAAAAGCGGTGCGCCGCATCGGCGATGCCCACGAAACCCAAATCGATGTGCGCATTGTTTGCGCCACCCATAAAAACCTTGAAGCGCTGGTGGCTTCGGGCGCTTTCCGCCAGGATTTGTATTACCGCCTCAACGTGGTGTCGCTGCACATGCCGCCGCTGCGTGAAATGCGTGAAGATTTGGGCGGCCTGATTATGCGGCTGCTCAACAAACACCGTATCGGCAACAGCAGCTACCGGCTCAGCCCCAAAGCGCAAGATGCGCTGCTGCATTACAGCTACCCGGGCAATTTCCGCGAGCTGGAAAATATTCTCGAGCGCGCCGTGGCGCTCACGGTGGGGCAGATTATCCAGTTGGAAGACCTGCAAATCCACAATGCGCATCAAGCGCAGCAAGAATCGCCCGGGCGGGCGGGCGCTTCATTTGATGCACTGGCCGATCCGCAGCCGCAAATATCGCTTTCGGCCGGCGCGGCGGCAGTGGCGGATTTTATCCCGGGGCAGACGCAGATTCAGGATTATCTCGATGAAATCGAGCGGCGGATTATCGAGCAGGCGCTGCAACAAACGCGCTACAACCGCACCCAAGCAGCCAAGCTGCTCGGCATCAGCTTTCGCTCGATGCGCTACCGCATGGAGCGATTAGACATCAATTAATTTTTCAGGCGGCCTGATACCCATTCAAGTGTTGGGCAAAAGCACAAACGCAAAAGCACAAACCCGCTGTTTCAGGCAGCGGGTTTGTGTTTCGGTTTTGAGTATTTGATGTAAAGGGAACAATCTGCTCGATACGCGCACTCCGAGTTGGCTTAACAGAAAAAAGATTAAAGTGTTTAATGGCCGGCACAGGATGAATGTCGGTTGAGTTGATTATACAAAAATAATAATAATTATCAATACTAATTAAAGAAGAAAGTTTGATTAAAATGTAACATTTTGAAAATCAACAAAATTATTTTCAGACGGCATTGCTGCTTGATGGTATTCATAGCCATTGCCAATCAAAACACACCCTTGCAGGTGAATGCCGTATAATCGGCACACGATTATTTCAACATTATTGTGCTTTTCATGCCGAATATTTATCAAACCGTGCAACACGATTTGCTCGCCGCCAATGGTTTGTCTGCCGAGATGCTGGCGCAAAGCCTGAGCCTGATTGGCAGCCGCCAAGTGGATTATGCCGATATTTATTGCCAGCGCACTGCTTTTGAGAGCTGGCATCTCGAAGAGGGCATGGTGAAATCGGGCAGCTTCCAAATCGATCAAGGCGTGGGCGTGCGTGCAGTGGCGGGCGAGAAAACCGCGTTTGCCTATGCCGACAGCCTCAATGCCGAAGCCATCGGCCGTGCCGCCGAAGCGGTGCGCGTGATTGGTGCGGCGGGGCAGCAGGCCGAAGTGCGCGTGCCTTCAGTGCGCCGCGGCAAAAAGGTGCACGCCGTGGCCAATCCGATTGCCAGCCTTGATTCCGCCGCCAAAGTGGCGCTGCTCAATAAAGTGGAAGCGCTGGCCAAAGCCGCCGACCAGCGCATTGTGCAAGTGATGGCCGGGCTCACCTGTGAATACGATTTGGTGTATGTCGCCCGCCTCGATGGCAAACACAGCGCCGATATCCGCCCGCTGGTGCGCCTGAGTGTCACCGTGATTGCCAAGCAGGGCGAGCGGCGCGAGCAGGGCAGCGCCGGCGGCGGCGGGCGCTTCGATTTGGCTTATTTTGATGAAAAGCTGGTGGGCGAATATGTGCAAACCGCCGTGCAGCAGGCGCTGATTAATCTCGAAGCCCGCCCCGCCCCCGCCGGTGCGATGACGGTGGTGTTGGGCAGCGGCTGGCCGGGCGTGCTTTTGCACGAAGCCGTGGGGCACGGTTTGGAGGGCGATTTCAACCGCAAACAAACCAGCGCTTTTGCCGGTCGCATCGGCGAGCGCGTGGCCGCCAAAGGTGTCACCGTGGTGGACCAAGGCGATATTGCCGACAGGCGCGGCTCGCTCAATATTGATGACGAAGGCAACGCAACCGGCCGCACCGTGCTGATTGAAGACGGCATTTTAACCGGCTATTTGCAAGACGAAACCAACGCACGCTTAATGGGCGTGGCGCCCACCGGCAACGGCCGGCGCGAGAGCTATTCTTCTGTGCCCATGCCGCGCATGACCAACACCTTTATGGAAAGCGGCAGTCACGAGCCCGAAGAAATCATCGCTTCTATCGATAAAGGGCTTTATGCGGTGAATTTCGGCGGCGGCCAAGTGGACATCACCAGCGGCAAATTTGTGTTCAGCGCATCGGAAGCCTGGTGGGTAGAAAACGGCAAGCTGCAATATCCGGTGAAAGGCGCCACCATTATCGGCAACGGCCCCGAAGTGTTGAAACACGTGAGCATGATCGGCAACAACAGCACGCTCGATGCCGGCGTGGGCGTGTGCGGCAAAGACGGCCAAAGTGTGCCCGTGGGCGTGGGCCAGCCCACCATGCGCATTGATGAAGGCTTAACCGTGGGCGGCCGTGAAGTGTAATCACTTTGCATGCCGGAATAAATGAATAGGCCGTCTGAAAGCTTTCAGACGGCCTATTCATTTATTGTTGCGATGGCTTGATGATTAAAAGGTTAATAAATTTAACCATTGATTTGAGGTCGCCGCTGAAGCAAATCTGCTCAGGCAACCAAGAAAGTTGTCGATTGGATATTTGTATCCGACACTTGCCGCAGCCCTGACGCTTGTTCGCAGAACAAGGCACGCACATTGCTTTGGCCGTTGGCCAAACGTCGGATTCAAGAATCCGGCCTACGCGGATGATGCTGCCGAACTGCTTTTATTTTGTAAGGTTATTTTTTTGGATTGGTATAAAACCGTGCCGGTTTATTTGTTTGCATACAAATGATGTGGCGCCAAACCGGGCGTATGCTTCCAACACGCTGCGGTGTGTTCTGCGGTGCCGGCCAGCGGCGGCACTTGCTCGGCGCAGGCGGCTTCGGCTTCAGGGCAGCGGGTGCGGAACACGCAGCCGGCGGGCGGCTTGAGCGGGCTTGGCAAATCTCCGGGCAAGAGCTGGATTACTTTATGCCGTTGGGCTTCAGGGTCGGGAATGGGCACGGCGCTGATTAAGGCGCGGGTGTAGGGGTGGGCAGGGCCGCCATACACGGCCTGCTTGCTGCCAAGCTCAACGGCGCGGCCGAGATACATCACCAGCACGCGCTCGGCGATGTGTTTCACCACCGATAAATCGTGGGCGATAAAAATCATCGCCAAGCCCATTTCGCGCTGAAGCTGTTTCAATAAATTGACCACCTGCGCCTGAATCGACACATCCAAGGCCGACACCGGCTCGTCGCAAATCAGCAGTTTGGGCTTTAAAACCAAGGCACGGGCAATGCCGATGCGCTGGCATTGGCCGCCTGAAAATTCGTGCGGATAGCGGTTGAGCTGGTTGGGCAGCAAGCCCACTTTCTGCATGATTTCCTGCACTTGCCGCATGATGTCGGCTTTTTTTAACTCAGGATGAAAGGTGCGCAGCGGCTCGGCGATGATGTCGCCCACGGTCATGCGCGGGTTGAGCGAGGCCAATGGGTCTTGAAAAATCATCTGGATATCGCGCCGTTGCAGCCGCAGCGCTTTGCCGCTCAGCGCGGTTAAATCCTGCCCCTGCCACAACACGCTGCCGCTATGCACTTTGGCCAGCCCGACAATCGCGCGCGCCAGCGTGGATTTGCCGCAGCCCGATTCGCCCACAATGCCCAGCGTTTCGCCGGCCTGCAAGGTAAACGACACGCCGTTTACCGCTTTGAGCGCAGCCGCTTTATGCCATGGCCGGCTGCCGGCGGCGCGCACGGCAAACTGCACATGCAAATCGTTTACAGCCAGCAAAGCTTCTTGTTTCATGCGTCCGCTCCTTGCGCATGCCAATGGCAGGCGCGGCGGCTGCCGTCGGCCAATGTGGCCAGCGGCGGCATTTCGCGCCGGCAGATTTCCTGCACTTTTTCACAACGCGCCTGAAACGGGCAGCCCGGCGGCAGCGCGGCCAAATTGGGCGGGTTGCCTGCGATGGTGGGCAATTCGGCGGCTTCATCGTCGAGGCGCGGCACGGCGCCCAGCAGGCCGATGGTGTAGGGGTGGGTGGGGCGGTAAAAAATTTGCGCCACCGAGCCGTATTCCATGGTTTGGCCGGCATACATCACCAGCACATGATCGCAAATGCCGGCCACCACGCCCAAATCGTGGGTGATCAGCATAATGGTGGTGCCGAAATCGCGCTTTAATTCGTTGAGCAGCGCCATAATCTGCGCCTGCACGGTCACGTCCAGCGCCGTGGTGGGCTCGTCTGCAATCAGCAGCTTCGGACGGCACAGCAGCGCCATCGCAATCATCACCCGCTGGCGCATGCCGCCTGAACATTCGTGCGGATACATATCCATGCGTTTTTGCGCTTCAGGAATTTTCACCGCTTCGAGCATGCGCAGCGCTTCGGCGCGCGCCGCCGCTTTGCTCATGCCTTGGTGCTGCACCAACACTTCGGCCAGCTGTGCGCCCACTTTCATATAGGGGTTGAGCGAAGTCATCGGGTCTTGAAAAATCATCGCGATTTCGCGGGCGCGGATTCGGTTCAGACGGCCTTCGCTCAGATTGAGGATTTCCCGGCCATCAAACTTTACCGAGCCTTGCGCACGCCCGTTTTTCGCCAGCAAGCCCATAATGGCAAAGGCCGTTTGCGATTTGCCCGAGCCCGATTCGCCCACGATGCCCAGCGTTTCGCCTTGCTGCAAATCGAAATTCAATTTGTTCACCGCCGTGATGTTGCCCTCTTCCGTGTGGAAGGCCACCTGCAAATCCTGTATGTTTAAAAGGCTCATGATTATCTGTCTTTCGGGTCGAGCGCATCGCGCAGGCCGTCGCCGATAAAGTTGAAACAAAACAGCGTGGCCACCAAAAACACGCTGGGCACCAAAAGCTGCCACGGCGCCACCTGCATGGTTTGCGCGCCCTCTTGCAAAAGCGCGCCCCAGCTCGTCATCGGCTCTTGCACGCCCAAGCCCAAAAAGCTCAAAAACGATTCAAACAAAATCATGCCCGGCACCAAAAGCGAGGCATACACCACCACCACGCCGAGCACATTGGGCACGATGTGGCGGAACACAATCGCCGTGTTTGACACACCGCCCACTTCGGCCGCTTCCACAAATTCTTTGCGCTTGAGGCTCAGCGTTTGACCGCGCACAATCCGCGCCACATCCAGCCACGACACCATGCCGATGGCCACAAAAATAAATGCCAGATTGCGGCCGAAAAACGTTACCAGCAAAATCACGAAAAACATAAACGGAAAAGCATTTAAAATTTCCAGAAAACGCATCATCAGCATATCGGTTTTGCCGCCGAAAAAGCCCGACACCGCGCCGTAAACCGTGCCCAGCAACACCGCCACCAGCGCACCGGCCAGCCCCACTGTGAGCGACACCTGTCCGCCCACCGCCGTGCGCACCAGCAAATCGCGGCCGAGCGAATCGGTGCCGAAATAATGGCCGTCTGAAAAAGAAGGCGGCATCTGCATGGCGCCCCAATCGGTGTAATCGTAGGCAAAAGGCGAGAGCAGGGGCGCGATGCACACAAACAGCGCAATCAGCAGCAAAAGCACCATGCTCGACACAGCCGCCCGATTGCGCTTAAAGCGCCGCCAGGCATCTTGCCGCAGGCTGCGGCCTTTGATGGCGGGGGATTCGGCCTGCGCTTGAGGCACGGCGGGTTGATGGGAAATAGGTTTCATAAGGCGTTTGCTTGGCGGTGGATGGGGTTGCGTTTAGGGCAAACTTTGCAGCTTGCGGCGCTTTGTGCAGGCAACGATTTCAGGCCGTCTGAAACTTTGCCGCTTCAGCAATCTGTTCTCTTTCTGAGGAAGAGGGCGGCAAACGCAAGGTTTGCATCAAACTTCAGGCCGTCTGAAAAAAATGAAAACAAATCGTTCAGACGGCCTCAATCAATAGCGTATTTTCGGGTCTATCAGCGCATAAAGAATATCCACCACCGCATTAAACGCAATCGTGAGCGCGCCCACCAAAATGGTGAGGCTCAGCACCATGCCGTAATCGCGGTTGAGCGCGCCGTTGACAAACAATTGGCCGATGCCGGGCAGGCCGAAAATGGTTTCAATCACAATCGAGCCGGTGATGATGCCCACAAAAGCCGGCCCTAAATAAGACACCACCGGCAGCATGGCCGGGCGCAGCGCGTGGCGCAACACGATGTGGCGCATCGGCAGGCCTTTGGCGCGGGCGGTGCGGATAAAGGGGCTGTTCATCACCTCTATCATCGAGCCGCGCATAATGCGGGCGATGCTCGCCACATAAGCCAGCGAGAGCGCGGCCACCGGCAGCACCAGATTGGGCAGCGCGCCGCCGTTCCAGCCGCCGGCGGGCAGCCATTTGAGCGTAATGGCAAACACCAGCACCAAAAGCGGCGCTTTCACAAAGCCGGGCACCACCACGCCGGTCATCGCCACGCCCATCAGCGTATAATCCAGCCACGAATTGTGTTTCAAAGCCGCCCACACGCCCAGCGCCATGCCCAGCAGCAGCGCCACGATAAAAGCATAAACGCCCAATTCGAGCGACACGGGAAAAGCCTGCGCGAGCAATTCGTTGACGGTGTAATCTTTATATTTGAACGAAGGGCCGAAATCGCCTTGCGCAAGCTGCTTCAAATAATGGAAATATTGCAGATAAAGCGGGTCGTTAAGATGATATTTGGCTTCAATATTGGCCAGCACTGCCGGCGGCAGATTGCGCTCGCCGGTAAACGGGCTGCCCGGCGCCAGCCGCATCATAAAAAACGACACGGTAATCAGCACCAAAAGCGTGGGCACGGCCTCGAGCAGGCGGCGGAAGATTAATTTCAACATAACATTCTTTCAGACGGCCTCATCTGCATGTTTTATTGTGGCACGATGAAAATCAGCGCAAGGCGAGGCAACGCTGTATTGATTTGAATCGCGCCCCTCTCGGGCGGGAAAACGATTGCTTGAAACCTTGCGCACAAATGAAACAGAAACCTTAAATTTCCGCAAGCTTGGCCTGCACCGCCTGCCACACCGCATCTGTGGGAATGGCTTCGAGCAGGCGCGTTTCATCGTCGGTGTTGATGCTGTCGGGGTGGGGCAGCGGGCCGAAATCGCCCGCCCAAATCACGGTGGCGCGCTCGGAATAAGGCCGCCAGCGCGCCAAATGGCTGGGGCCGAATAAAGCCACTTGCGGCTTGTCGAGCGCAGCGGCCATGTGCATGGGCACAGAATCCACGCCGATAAACAATTTGGCACCATCAATCGCAGCGGCCAATTCGCGCAGATTGAGGCAGCCCGAAAGCTGCCACACTTTGGCTGGGCCTGTGGGCTTCAGACGGCCGGCAATATCATCCAGCATGGTCTGCTCGCGCGCATCGGGGGCGGCGGTGAACACGATATTTTCACCGGCATCGAGCAGCTTTTGCGCCAGCGCGGCAGTTTTGTCGTTGCCCCAGCATTTAAAAAACCAGCGCGAGCCCGGGTGCAGCAACACATAATCTTCGCCTCGCCGGCCTTGTTCGGCAAGCTTGGCGTGCAGGCTTTGGCGCTGCTCGGGCGAAATTTCCATGCGCACTTTCGGCGCATGGCCGGCTTGAGGCAGCCCCAGCGGTGCGAGGGCGGCCAAATGGTGCGCCACCATGGGGTGCTCGTGCCCCAAATCGGCGGCGAGCCGGCTGTGCGCCCAGCGCCACAAAGCCCCGTGGCGTTTTTCAAAGCCTATGCCTATGCTTTGTTTGCCGCAAAATTTGGCCACCCAAGCGGCGCGCCATTGGCCGGAAAGATTGATCACCCAGTCATAATGTTGCGCACGCAAATCGGCAAATAAAGCATATTCGCGGGCAAGATGGTGGCGCGCACCGAGTTTTTTCCATTGGCGGTCGATGCCGAACACGCGCCGCAATTGGCGGTTGTCGCGGAGCACATCGGCGGTGGCGGCATACACCAGCATATCGATTTCGCAATCGGGCCAGGCCTGTTTGAGCGCATCGGCCACCGGCGTGGCCAAAAGCACATCGCCGTGGTGTTGCAGCTTGATAATCAAAACCCGTTTGGGCGCAGAAGCATTGAGCATAAGATTTGCCGGCTGTTCAGACGGCCTTTCATAAAGAAAAGATTGTAATTTTGATGAGGAGATACGTCAATTTCAAGCGTGATTGCCGTTTTAATGGGTATAAGGCCGTCTGAAAGATTGCTATAGTAACAGCATTACCCAGTTTTGATACCGCAAACGGAAACCCCATGCGCCCCACCGACACCGCCCGCCGCCATTCCCACTATCTCGACCGCCATCTCACCCACGGCAAGCTTGATCCGGCCACGCTCGAGCCGATGCTGGGCAAAGCGCTGGGCAGCGAAGATTTTCAGCAATTTGCCGACTGGCAGGCCTTTCAGACGGCCTTTGACGAAGCCGGGCTGGCGCGCCAACTGCGTGTGTTACGCCGCTATGTGATGGCGCAAATCATCAGCCGCGATGTGTGTCGCATCAGCGATTTGGCCGAAGTTACCCGCACCATCACCCTGTTTGCCGATTTTGCCGTCAATACCGCACTTGAATTTGCCCACGCCTATTATGAAGATCTTTACGGCACGCCCATCGGCCGCCATAGCGGCCTGCCGCAGCATTTGAGCGTGGTGGCGATGGGCAAGGCCGGCGGCTACGAATTAAACGTATCCTCCGATATCGACCTGATTTTCATTTATCCCGAAAGCGGCGACACCAACGGCAAACGCGAGCGCAGCAATCAGGAATTTTTCACCAAAGTGGGGCAGAAGCTCATCAGCCTGCTCAACGACATCACCGACGAGGGGCAAGTGTTCCGCGTAGACATGCGCCTGCGCCCCGACGGCGATGCCGGCGCCTTGGTGCTGAGCGAAACCGCGCTGGAGCAATACCTGATTCAGCAAGGGCGCGAATGGGAGCGCTATGCCTGGTGCAAAGGCCGCGTGATCACCCCTTATGCCAACGATATTGCCGCGCTGGTGCGCCCGTTTGTGTTTCGCAAATATCTCGATTTCAATGCCTATGAAGCCATGAGGGGGCTGCACCGGCAAATCCGCCAAGAAGTGAGCCGCAAAGGCATGGCCGGCAATGTGAAGCTGGGCGCAGGCGGCATACGCGAAGTGGAATTTATCGCCCAGATTTTCCAAATGATACGCGGCGGCCAAATCCGCGCCCTGCAGCTCAAAGGCACGCAGGAAACCCTGCTCAAGCTGCAAGAGCTGGATATATTGGATTCGGAAACCGCCGCCGCCCTGCTGGCGGCCTACCGCTTTTTGCGCGATGTCGAACACCGCCTGCAATATTGGGACGACCAGCAAACCCAAACCCTGCCCGACAGCCCCGAGCAGCAGCAATTGTTGGCCGAAAGCATGGGCTTTGCCGATTACACCGCTTTTTCAGACGGCCTCAACGCCCACCGTGAAAAAGTAAACACCATCTTCAATGAAATCCTCACCGATCCCAACGAGCAAGCCCCCGCGCTCGATGGCTGCTGGCATTGCGTGTGGCAGGAAAACCCCGACGAAGAAGCCCGCTTCAACCAGCTCTCCGCCCACGGCTTTGAAGCCGGTGCCATTGCCAAGCGCCTCGACCAGCTGCACGCCGGCCACAAATACCGCCAGCTCTCGCGCACCGCCCAGCCGCGCTTTGATGCCATCGTGCCGCTTTTGGTGCAGGCCGCCGCCAAACAAGCCCGCCCCACCGACACCTTATTGCGCCTGCTCGATTTTCTCGAAAACATCAGCCGCCGCTCTTCTTACCTCGCCCTTTTGCACGAACACCCGCAGGCGCTCGAGCAGCTCGCCGCGCTGATGAGCCAAAGCACCTGGGTGGCCGGCTATCTGATGCAGCACCCGATATTGCTCGACGAATTATTGAGCGCCCAATTGATGCAGGCCCGCAACGATTGGCCCAAGCTTGCTGCCGAGCTTTCAGACGGCCTCTCCAATGCCCGCGGCGACACCGAAGCGCAAATGGACGTGTTGCGCCATTTTCAGCACGCCCAAGTTTTCCGCCTTGCCGTGCAGGATTTGGCCGGCTTGTGGACAGTAGAAGCCCTATCGGACGAGCTTTCCGCGCTGGCCGACACCATTCTGGCCGCCGCCATTCCCTGCGTGTGGGCCGACACCCCCAAAACCCACACCGACACGCCCCAAATCGGCATCATCGGCTACGGCAAGCTCGGCGGCAAAGAGCTCGGCTACACCTCCGACCTCGATTTGGTGTATGTGTATGACGACCCACACCCCGACGCCCCCGATATTTACGGCCGCTTCGCCCGCCGCCTCACCAGCTGGCTCTCCGCCGCCACCGGTGCCGGCACGCTCTACGATGTTGATTTGCGCCTGCGCCCCAACGGCGATTCCGGCTTTCTCGCCTGCTCCGTGGCCGCTTTTGAAAAATACCAGCGCGAAAGCGCCTGGACTTGGGAGCACCAATCGCTCACCCGCGCCCGTTTTATCACAGGTTTTGAAAAAGTCGGCCAAGCCTTCGACACCATCCGCGCCGAAATCCTCACCCAAGCGCGCGACCTGCCCGCGCTCGCCCAAGAAATCATCGCCATGCGCGAAAAAATGTTCGCCACCCACCCACCCAAAGACAGCGATGTGAAATACGCCCGCGGCGGCGTGGTCGATGTCGAATTCATCGTGCAATACCTGATTTTGGCGTATGCAAACAAACTGCCGCAGCTGCTCGACAACTACGGCAACATCGCCTTGCTCCACATCGCCGCCGACGCCGGCCTCATCAGCCACACCCTCGCCGACCAAGCCCGCACCGCCTACCGCTTCTACCGCCAGCAACAACACAACACCCGCCTGCGCGATGCCGATAAAGTGGAAATCAATGAAGAAGTGATGGGCTATTACCAAAGCGTGCGCGAATTGTGGACGCAGGTGTTTGGGGAAGAAGTAAGGTTTGCGGCGCGGTGATTTAGTGGGCAAGGCCGTCTGAAAACCAAACGTAGGTACGATTAGCTTTGTGAAAACAAAGCGTAATCGTACGCATGGCACACAGAGGCCGTCTGAAACCTTTCTTCAGACGGCCTGATAATTATTGCAAAATCTGCAAATGTTTTTTCACAAACCCCCGCTTTTTAGCAAAAATATTTGCGCCTATAATCTGTTGTGTTCGAAATCAATTGCCATCAGAAAATATTATGAACATTTTATTGTTAAACGGCGGCAAATCATTCGGCCACTCGCATGGTCGTTTGAACGCCACTTTGCACGATGTTGCCAAAGAAACCTTAAGCGGCCTCGGCCACGTGATTCAAGAAACCGTTATCGATGCGGGCTACGACATTGAAACCGAAATCGAAAAATACCTGTGGGCCGATGCCATTGTGTATCAAATGCCCGGTTGGTGGATGGGCGAGCCGTGGATTGTGAAAAAATACATCGATGAAGTGTTCACCATCGGCCACGGCAGGCTTTATGCCAGCGATGGCCGCAGCCGCCGCGATGCGGCAAAAAAATACGGCAGCGGCGGCCTGCTGCAAGGACGCAAGCATATGCTTTCACTCACTTGGAATGCGCCGCTGGAGGCTTTTATCGAGCCGGATCAATTTTTCAACGGCACGGGCGTGGATAATGTTTATATGCATTTTCACCGCGCCAATGAATTTCTCGGCACCGAAGCGCTGCCCACTTTTTTGTGCAACGATGTGATTAAAGCGCCCGATGTGCCGAAATATACCGCCGCTTATCAGGCGCATTTGCAGCAAGTGTTCGGGCTTGCAGGATAAAAGGTATACCAAATCAAAGGCCGTCTGAAGCGTTTCAGCAAGCGCAGGTACAGTTATCTTTTTGAAAACAAAGCGCAATCGTAGACATGGCACACAGATGCCGTCTGAAATTTTTTTCAGACGGCCTCATTTTGTTTCCCGTATTCAAGGCAGCAAAATGTAACAAGCTTATTTTTTGGATGGGTGCAACCTGCACAGAAATAACGGGTTTAAGCAAGCGTAGCTACGATTATCTTTGTGAAAACAAAGCGCAATCGTACGCATGAAATACATAGGCCGTCTGAAACTTTTTTCAGACGGCCTTTTGCCGGTAAATTAAAAACACATCAATCATAAGAAATCGGCGTGCTGCTGTTTTTCTTGTTGCGGAAATAGCCGCGCATCGAAGTGTCGGCCTGGCCGACGGGCACATCTTCGCTGAATTGCCACGTTACCTGATTGCTGCCGCCGATGGGGTGCGAGCCGCGCAGGCCGATGTGGCTGCCCAAATCGTCTACCGAAGTGGTGGTGAAGCGCTCATTGCCGATTTTGGTTTGCGACACGCTCACGCCGCTGCGGATGGTGCCGTAAAGCTGCACATCGGCCAGCGCCAGCGCGGGCAGGGCAGCCGATAAAACGAGCAGAGTTTTTTTCATGGCGGTTTCTTTTCAAGTGGGATTTGGTTAAAGTCTAGCATAAGCGCCGCGCCGCGATTTTTAAGAAAGCATAAAGCCGTGTGAGGCCGTCTGAAAAATTAAAATCAAAAGGAGCAAAACCATGCACACCCTCACCGCCGCCGCCGTGCAAATGGTGTCGGGCACGCACCCCGAAACCAATATCGACACCATGCGCCGCTTGGTGCGCGAGGCCGCCGAGCGCGGCGCAGATTGGGTGCTCTTGCCCGAATATTGGCCGCTGATGGGCGCACGCGACACCGACAAGCTCGCTTTTGCCGAGCCTTTGGGCGCGGGGGCGTTTCAGACGGCCATGAGCGAAATTGCGCGCGAATGCAATATTGTGCTTTTTGGCGGCACCGTGCCCCTGCAAAGCGGCGAGGCGGGCAAAGTGCTCAACACCCTGCTGGTGTATGGGCGCGATGGTGCGCCCATCGGCGCTTACGATAAAATGCATTTATTCGGCTATTCCGGCTTGGGCGAGCGCTATGCCGAGGCCGACACCATCGCCGCAGGCGCCGCCGTGCCGCGCTTGTCGGCCGATGGCATAAACGTGGCGGCTGGAGTGTGCTACGATGTGCGCTTTCCCGAGTTTTTCCGCGCCCAGCAGCCATTCGAGGTGCTGCTGCTGCCCGCCGCTTTCACCCACACCACAGGCCAGGCGCATTGGACGCTGCTGCTGCGCGCCCGTGCGGTGGAAAACCAATGCTATGTGGTGGCTGCCGCGCAAGGCGGGCTGCATGAAAGCGGCCGGCGCACCTTCGGCCACAGCATGATTATCGACCCGTGGGGCGAAGTGATCGACGAGCTGCCTGAAGGCGAAGGCGTGGTAATCGCCCCGCTCGATGCCGCCCGCTTGGCCAGCGTGCGCACCCGCCTGCCTGCGCTGGCGCACCGTTTGCTTTAGCGCGCGGGCAGGTTTTCAGACGGCCTTTTCGAGAGCTGATTGGGTTAGGTTGCAGGTTGTAACCCAATGTATGGCAGTTATTATTGGATTTGGCGGATAATTGCAACAGCTAGGACGGTAATAAATTATAGAAATGTTGTGAAATTATCGTATTACAACAAGAAATGGCATAATAAGCACATCTTGAAACAAAGCGTGTTTTGCAAAGTATCAGTAGTTGTATTTCTATAACCAATAACGAAGATAGCCGGCAAATGCCACTGGCTTTATTTACTTAAAACACATAAACAGGCCGAAAACGATGAAAACCACCAAAAAAAAAGCCTTACCCGTATTTGCCCTTAAACCACTTTGCGCCCTTGTGGGTTTGCTGTTAGGCGCATCCGCCGCATGGGCGGTTAATTATCCGAGTGTGCCGCTGTCGCTGACAGGCGGGCAAAGCTCGGTGAAGCCGAATGTATTGTTGTTTATTGATACATCGGGCAGTATGGCGCAAAATCGTGTGCCCCCAAATAACAACACCAGGGCTGAGGAAGCGAAAAAAGCCGCCAAGGTGGTGATTGAAAGCAATCGTGATCTGCGTTTCGGCCTGGCAACGTTTAATGATGGCCGCGCTCCTTCTGATACTAATTCTCCCTTAACCATTTATGGTGCCAATATTCGTGTGCCGATTGATGATATTGATGAAGATAAAGGCACTACTCATTTTAATCTGCTCCAAAATACCATTAATAATTTACTGTTTGAAACAGGCACACCCACCACATCGGCTTATTACGAGCTTACCCGCTATTATCGAGGCATGAGCGGCGCTTATCCGGGGAGTGGTGGGGCGAGGAAGGAAATTCAATATACAAGCCCGATTCAATATCGCTGCCAACGCAACTTTATTGTGTTTATTTCAGACGGCCAACCCGAAATCAGTCCTTGGGGGCTTACTGGCACTGCAAGCGTGGAATATTTGGCAACATATCCAAGCAAGCCGTCTAGTTATCCGAACTATCAAAAAAATTATGCAAAAGAAGATAATATGCTCAGGCCGTTAGGGCCGGCTTTTGATGAAGACGGCGCATTCGGCTCGAAAGCCACAGGGAAAATACTGGAGGATAGCTCCGATATACTTTATCGTATTCCTAATGGGGGGCCGCGAACATACGAGCGTCAGTGTACATATGAGAAGAATTGCAAAATGTATACGGAATTGGGCATACCGCACTTTGCCGAAGTTGCGTATACACAAGATATGATGCCGAATGGCGTGGATGCCGAAGGCCAATCTTTTAACGATCCTAAATTTCCAAAGCAAACAATAGAAACTTACACGATAGGCTTTGCGGCCAATATTCCCTTGCTTGAAGATGCGGCACAAAAAGGTGGCGGCACTTATCATTTGGCTAATTCAGCCACTGCATTGCAGCAGGCTTTGAATCAGATTTTCAACAACATTTCGCTTGCTACCGCGCCTTTTGCCAGTGTTGCGCCGGCCATTACCGTGAATGCCAATAATGAAATCACCTCTGCGCAAACCCTATCGCTAAACACGGAAAACTGGTCAAGCCAGCTGCGGTTTTATGATGTTGATGCTAATAATGTTGTGGGCAGCGCATACAAATCACCCACCTACAATCCTGCCGCATCGGTAGCAGTCATCAGCACCCGCACCGGCGCGCAAAACTTGGCCTCTACGAACACCGCATTGGATAACACCACTTTCGGTTTGAGTTCAAACAACAAGAATCAATGGCAGGGCTTGGTAAATTGGCTGACCCGCCGTGCCGCTGATGCGACTAGCGGCTATCGTGTGCGCACACCGGATGCCGATCGCTATCTAGGCGATGTTTTGGGCGGCAATTTGGTGGCTATGGGTGTAGAAAATAAAAGTGGTTACACCTATGGTGATTCGCGCCAACAATATCTGGCGGTGGGCAGTAATGACGGTATGGTGCATGTGTATCAGAAACATGGCGCAGCAAATCATGCTTACACCGATGTGTTTCAATATATTCCCGGCTTGGCGCGCAACCAAGCAGGGAAAAGCATCAATGAACGCCTGCAGATAACAGCGACACCCGATAAAAACAATACGGTAACCTATGGTGCGCAAAACCCGAGCACGCATCAAAATTTGGTTAGCGGCCCCATTAGTTGGTATGAAACGTATAGCGATGATAACCGTAGCCGCGTTTTCATGACAGGCACATTGGGGCAGGGGGGCAAAGCAGCTTATGCACTCAATATCGCCGGGCGTGATGCGAATAATAGTGCCGTCGGGCTTGATGCCGGCAACAGCAATTGGTTGAGCAGTGTGCCATTGTGGGATACTTCTTCTGCACAAATCGGCGCGGCTCAAAGCGGAGTAGACGGCATTATCGGCCACACTTTCGGTGAGCCTTTTAATGGACGTATTGCCTTGGCAGGCAGTGTGGCGGCGCAAGCGGCAGAGTATAAAACCGATATGCGTTATGCCACGGTTTTGGGCAGCGGTTTTGACCCGGCAGCCGGAACAAACGGCAGATATCCGACACCGTCTGTGTTTGTGTTGGACAGCTTGGGCTTGAATGCAGGTGCGAATAATGACGGGCAATTTTTGAATCCGACAAGTGGCACGCCTGCGGGTAAGCTGTTGCGCCAAATCAGCGTGCCGGCTAATTTGGCCGATAATATCAGCACAAGCAGCCCGAAAGGCTTAACCTCACCCACCGGTTTGGATATTGATGGTGATGGGGTGTGGGATGTGGCTTATGCGGGCGACCAAAACGGCAATGTGTATCGCTTTGATTTTCGCGCTGAACAAAGTAAGTGGAATGTAGAAATTATCTTTAAAGGCAGCAGCAGCCAACCCATTACCGCACAACCCAATGTACACCGTAATCCAATCACCAAACGCGTGACTGTTGTATTCGGCACCGGCAGCGAGCTTTATAGCAGCGATTTAACAGATACCGGCTTGCAGCGGTTTTATGGTATTCAAGATCCACTCACAGATAATCCTGAAATCGGTGGTGATTTGAGCAGCACAGATAGCGTTTATCCGATTACACCAACCAGCTCCACGCTCTTGCAGCGCACTTACACGCAAAGTGCATCGGGGCGCTCTTTAATTAACGGCAATGTGGCGTTTAATTATGCAGCCAATAAAGGTTGGTATATCAATTTGACCAATAACGGTGTTGAACAGGGTGAGCGTGTGGTTGTCAAAGCCGATGTTGGCGGCACCCGTCGCCGTGGCGGCTCTGTGGTGTTTACGACACGCATTTTTGACCCCGCCAATACTGCGGTGCAAAACAGCTGCACGGCTTCTGGTGCCACCAATACTTCGGGCTTTCTGATGGCTGTGGATGCGGAAACCGGCGGTCGGCCGTTGGGCATGCGGTTTTTGAAGGATAGCATTGATTATATAGGCAAAGAGTATAAAGGCAGTTTGTCTCAGGCCAAGTTGTTCAATCAAAATGGCAGTGAGCAAACACTTTTTGGCGGCTCGCAATCAGGTAAGGCCAAAAAATTGAAATCTTCTTCTGCTGAAGAGTTAAGCTCTGGCTGCATCAACAACACCATTCGGGTAGGCGTGGGCAGCAGTGAAACAGGGGCGAATGTGGAAGAGTTTTATTGCCCGGGAAGCCTTGCGGTGCAACGGCTTTCGTGGCGTGAAATTTTCTAAATAAATCGCAGGATAAATCGCAGGCCGTCTGAAAGTTGTTTCAGACGGCCTCTTTAAATATCCAATTCAAGAATCAGATAGCAAACAATGCAGTTAATACCAATTCTAAAAAATAACCTTACAAAATAAAAGCAGTTCGGCAACATCATCCGCGTAGGTCAGATTCTTGAATCCGACGTTTGGCCAACGGCCAAAGCGATGTGCGTGCCTTGTTCTGCGAACAAGTGTCGGATTCGAGAATCCGACCTAC
>RCMY010000717.1_pt1 | contig 31622 bp, 26 predicted proteins | sample 2041341 | NCBI WGS metagenome assembly RCMY01 (sample SAMN09708234, study PRJNA481090) | Marine sediment metagenome, whole genome shotgun sequencing project. | reverse complement strand
GAAGGATTCGACTGCCCCGGTCTTGCCACGCTTTTTTTGACGACGCCGATACGTTTTGAAGGACGATTGCTCCAGGTTATAGGCCGGATAATGCGTCCGGCGGAAAATAAACGGCCCCGTGTCTATGACTATATCGATGAAAATGTGCCGGCCCTCCTCCGTTCAGCAAAAGCCCGCAGCCTTGTTTTATCGCAACTCTAATGGCTTATGTGAAAATCATGGTTAATGTACCCTGTTGATGTCGCCCTTGTGTTTAAGTCAATTCTAGGGTAAGCTATGAAGTTTTCAACGTGAAATATTCGTATCGAAGGCACTGCTACTTGAGGCATGTGCTTTTTTTGTTTGTATAACCAGGTGTTTACGCCTCAGAGTTGTAGTGGGGAATAAAACCGTAGTAGTCGGAGGCCTTTCGGGCACAAGATGGAACAGAGTAAAATTCGTAATGTGGCAATTATCGCCCATGTTGATCATGGTAAGACAACGCTGGTGGATCAGCTTTTTAAACAATCCGGGATGTTTCGTGATAACCAGGAAGTGTCCGAGCGAATGATGGACTCTATGGATCTGGAACGCGAGCGTGGTATCACCATTACTGCCAAAAATGGCTCATATAACTATAAAGATTACTGGATCAATATCATAGATACCCCCGGGCATGCCGACTTTGGTGGTCAGGTAGAGCGTGTTCTGCGTATGGCAGATGGTGCTCTATTGCTTGTTGATGCACAGGAAGGACCAATGCCCCAGACCTATTTTGTGCTGAAAAAGGCCCTGGAAAACAATCTTCCGGTTATCGTTGTCATCAATAAGATCGACAAACCTGCTGCCCGTTGTGAGTGGGTCGTGGATCAGGTCTTTGATCTGTTTGTAAAACTCAATGCCCCTGATGATATACTTGATTTCCCTGTGGTCTATGCTTCAGCTAAAAACGGCTATTCCCTCCTGGATCCCGAAGACCCCGTTGAAAACGGAGGTAATATGGTGCATATTTCCCAGATGATTGTCGATCATACTCCGGCACCATCCGGCTCCAGCGAGGAGCCCTTGCAGATGCAGGTCGGCACTATCGATTATTCGCCCTATCTGGGCAGGCTGGGTATCGGCAAGGTGGTCAACGGAACCATGCGACTTAACCAGCCAATCGTTGTCGCTCGCCGTGACGGCTCTATCAAGCCGGTGCGGATTTCCAAGATTTTCCGGTTTGAATGCGATGCAAAAATTGCTGTGGAATCAGCTGGAGTTGGTGAAATTGTTGCCGTGGCCGGCATGGATGATGTGACGGTTGGGGTAACCTTTACTGATGCGGACGACCCTCGCCCCTTGCCACTTGTCACCATCGATCCGCCGACTATCTCGATGAATTTCATCCCGAATGATTCACCCTTTGCCGGTAAGGAGGGCAAGTATGTCACCTCACGCCATATCAATGACCGGTTGCAGCGTGAAATTCTTGCCGATGTGGCATTGCAATGTGAACCTCTAGAGGATGCTGTGGGTTTCAAGGTCTCTGGCCGCGGCGAATTGCACCTGTCAATTCTCATCGAGAAAATGCGGCGGGAAGGGTATGAGTTACAAGTGACCCGTCCCCAGGTTATTCTCCGTCATGATGAGAAAGGTAAGGTCTTAGAACCCTATGAAAAACTTACCGTTGATGTAGATGAGTTGTATCAGGGGGCGGTTATCGAAAAACTTGGTAAACAGAAAGGCCAGCTCGAGGAAATGAACAGTGCTAACGGGATGGTCCGGATGGTGTTCAATATTCCAACGCGCGGCCTTCTTGGCTATCGTTCCCAGTTCATGACCGATACCAAAGGAATGGGCATGATGTCCTATGTCTTTTCTGAATATGGTCCATACGCCGGAGATATTACCAATAGAATAAGCGGTGTGCTTTTGGTCAAAGAACCTTGCGTAGCGGTTGCCTTTGCCTTATTCAATCTGCAGGAACGCGGAAAACTGTTCATCCATCCCGGTGCACCGTTGTACCCCGACCAAATCATCGGAGAGTGCAGCCGATCGGCCGATTTGGTTGTTAATCCGGCGAAAGGGAAAAAACTGACGAATATGCGGGCATCCGGTACTGATGACGCCGTTATTCTGACTCCTCCGGTCACCATGTCTCTGGAAGAATGCATTGCCTATATTAACGACGATGAACTTGTCGAGGTAACCCCAGAATCGATTCGTCTTCGCAAGAGATCGGGGCAGAAAGCAAGGAGATAAGATCCTTATGAAAGAAGTCGTAATTCTGGTGGGAGCCGGACTGGTCGGGCTTGCCACCTTTGGCTTCATCGCCAAAAAATACGGTAGTAACTGTACTCCCTGAATGATGATCTATGGATCCATAGGTATGGGTCTTTTCGGCTACTGGTTGTTGCGAACCGTTTTATAGTGAATTTTACCGTCTGGTTCCCATGCGCTGCATGGGAACCAGACGGTAAAACCTTATCTTTTACTCTTGAAATAATCTGCCAAAATCTTATCATGATCAAAAGCCAATGACGGCAGTGAGTCCTGAGCGAAAAGCTCCGCACGCGCCGCATCGTCACCTGCACAGGGTGAACCGCTGGCGCTGCCGATAAAAACGGTTGAGGCGGTGTGGCCGCGAGGGTCGCGCCCTGGATCAGAATAGGTATGAAATTGGCGCAGGCCAATAACCTTGAGGCCGGTTTCTTCTTCAGCCTCCCGCAAAGCGGCCGTCTCATAAGACTCACCGTAATCGACAAAACCTCCGGGGAGTGCCCACCCATAGGGAGGATTCTTCCGTTCGATAAGTACTATCCTTTCGCCTATTTCGATTATAATATCGACAGTCGGTGCCGGGTTTCGGTGGGTTTCAATTTCACCCTTGCAGTGTGGGCATTGCATAATAATCTTCTCCAGTTTCTACTCTGAAACGAGTGCCCGGATTTCTTTCCAATTAGCAACCGTCAGTAGATTGTGACGATCTCGATTCCATGGTTGAGTAAAGACAAAGGGGGTAATCTGTTCTAATACGAGCTGTTTGCAGGTTTCAGCCCGATCGTCGATGAAATATTTCAAACTATGTTGATGAATGTAACGAATTTTGTCATTATGATCACCGGTTGCAACCACTCTTAAATTTTTTCTGGCTTTTTTACTGAAAAAATGATCGAGCCAGTCAAAAACCGGATTGTCGAGTGAGCGAGCGGTAATGATGGTCACTATGGAAGTGAGAGTGAAATGTTCAAGACTTTGTACCGCGCCTGGCATTGGGCGCAGTTGCGTGGCGAGAGAGTCGGTGAGGATGTCGGTAAATATCTTCTCTACCTGCTCACGAGGAATGTTCAGACAATTTTCCAGTTCGAAATTGGTTATATCTTTCTGGGTGTATGAGCAATGACCATATTCCGTACAGGCCAGACGGATAAATGCTTCGGCAGTGTCGGCAATGACTCCATCAAAATCGAATCCTATCTCCTGGATGTTTATGTTCGTTTGGGGTGAGAGGCGAAAGTTACTGTCGAACATAACTGGCTTCAAGTTGTTTTATTTCCTGACAGAGAAGGGTGTTTTCCGGGGTATCGATTCCCGAAATGTGTCCCAAGGCAACTACAGCTCCGTTGATGGCAGCGATTTCTGTGCGCCTTTTTTTTCGAACATCCTGAAGCATTGAGGAAATATTTTTCGCGGTCTTGCTACAGACCATGCGGGTGGCCTGATAGGGATCATCCAGAATAGGAATATTTTTTTTCCTGGCAATATGCACTGCTTCGTCTACAGCGGCCTTCATGCGTGTCTCAATCCCCGGCAGAGTAAGTAAATCGCCGTTATTGCAGCCAAGGATTGCGGTCAAGGCATTGATCCCAACGTTTACAAACAGTTTTGCCCAGAGCCTGGTGAGAATATTCTCGGTAAGATGGGTGTGCAGACCTCCGGCGGAAAAGACCTTGTGGACGTATTGTAAAATTATTGCCGCCTGTTGTTTTGGAGGCGCGAGAAAACCCAGGTAGGTAACTCCGCTCCCTGCGTGCCGAACCTGACCGGGACCAAGCAGGGTGGCCCCTTCTGTGGTGGTACCGTAGGCAGCTGCGGCCTCGTGCAGGTGCTCCTGCAGATCAAAATGGCTGATACCATTCTGTAGGAAAATAAGCAGTGTGTTCTTCGATAAAATTGATTTACAAAAATCCAGGCTGTTGATGACATCGTACGATTTGACGCAGAGAAGCACCACATCTACAGGATCAAGCACTTGTGGATCGGTGATAGCAGTGATCGGAAACGTTAGCTGCTCCTCACCAAAGTGATAAACGATCCCTTCTTTAGTCAAATGATCAGCCCGAACAGCATTATAATCAAGGATTGTGAGTTGATCTTGGTCACTCATTCCTTTTGTGACAATGGAACTGACAAGACAGCCAAGTGCGCCTGGACCAACTAATAGAAAATGCATTGTGTGCCTTTAGTGACTTAGAAATAAATCTCCTGTGCTTTTGACAGGAGATTTATTTCGTGAAGGAACTTATCCCGCAATGCCCTTGGGCGGGATTAATGACCAATTGTTAAATCTCCTGTGCTTTTGACAGGAGCTTTATTTCGTGAAGGAACTTATCCCTATTTGACAATCGTGGCATCCTCAACGATGGCTGCATATTTATAGCCCGCGCCAAAATCTTTATCGGCAGCCAGAACTCCCTCAATGGTAATGATACTACCTACTTCAACGGTTTCAGAGCTGGTTACCACCAGATCATGGCTGTTCTGCATGGCGTTACCAGTTCCATCCTGGAGATGGATCCAGTTTTTGCCCATGATTAGCGGGCTGAATTTGACGACTTTGCCATGGACCTGTATTTTTTTACCGGTAAGCTCTTTGGTTTTGGTAAAGATTTTTTCAACGGTGTAACCGTTAGCGGCAGTTGCTTTTTCGATGGATATCTCTTCCAGTGGAGCAATGGCACCGGCGCTGCCACCGGACGTTTCCATTACTTGAGCCGGAGTGTCTTTGCTGCTGGTTTTCTCGGCTTTGACGGCGGCTGAAAAAGTATCGTTCTTTGCTTCTGTCTCTACTGCCGACTGCGGCGCCGTCTCGTCTTTTTCGCCTGCCAGGCCTGAACTAAAGACAACGGCGTCGAAGGTACGATCAAGGGTTTTGCTGGTAAAATTTTGCATCACCATCCCCTCGTAATATTTAATTGCGGCTCCTTTTTCAACAGTTGTGGCGGGAATAGCAACCCATGTTTTTTTTGCTCCACTTTCAACGAGCATATAGGTATAGCCAGAGGCATTCATGGTCTCAACGATCGTGCCGGAGACTGTTGGAATGTTTGAGGGCGCCGGTTCCTTGGGCATCGCCATAAGCTGCTCCGCAAGGAACAGGGGATTGACGGAAAAAAGTACGGCAAAGGTAAAGAATACAAGTTTACGAACCATCGGTGTAACTCCTTGGTAGAAAAATAGTGTGATTAAAACAGACGATCAGTATTCTAGTCATTTTCTATAAGAAAGGCAATATGCTCAAGCAAGGCTCGGGCCCATGCTTCATAGGCCGCTTCGGTGATATTTATTCCGTCTTCAAGAAAAATTGGTTGGTCTACGTTGGTCAATCGGTGGTAGGTGTCAAGAAAACAGCAGCCGGTCTGCATGGCGAATGCTTCAATATGACTATTGAGGTTGGTGATTGTGTGATTTGGCAAATCGGGGAGTTCCATAGGAAAGAGGCTGCTGACCAGAACTTCTGCAGCCGGAAAATCATGACTGAGTTGGACGATTATTTGTTTCAGCGTGTTGATGAATTCGTAATTACCGTTGAGCACGTCATTGGTGCCCACCATTATCATGATTACATCGGTATATGTTACCTGCTTTTTTATGCCAGGTAGAGAGGCAAGAAGGTCAGCAGCGGTCGTTTCCGGTACCCCTAAGTTGTTTACTTTATAGGATGGCATACGCGACTGCCAGTAAAAGTGCGCAATATGTGAATCTCCTAAGAGTAATACTTGTGTCATTTGTCTCGTTTTACAGTTTTAAAATGAAAGGGTTTTAAATAACAGTTTCGACAGGAAATGTGTCGTCAACTCTTATTACATATAGCATATGACGATTATGCTGCCAAAGATTTTCTGCTATGATCTGAGTTACGCATGGGGACTTTTTATAGCACTCTCTTGTGGGTGCTCTTTTTAATGCCCCCCCCTTGCGGGGGATAGGTTCCTTCACGAAATAATTTTCTTTAAAAAAACACAAGATGATTGATAAAGGGCCATTAATCCCGCCCAAAAGCTTTGCGGGATTCTTTTTAATGCCCCTTGCGGGTACTCTGTTCAGTACTCGCTTGACGGGTGCTCTTTTTAGTCCCCGTGCTGTGCGGGGATAAGTTTCTTCACGAAATAAATCTCCTGTCAAAAGCACAGGAGATTTATTTCTAAGTCATTAATCCCGCCTAAAAGATTTGCGGGATAAGTTCCTTCACGAAATGTGTTACTTGCCAAGAGCGCAAGTAACACATTTCTAAGTCACTAATAATCAGACTGCAAAACAACACAACCAAACGGAGGAACACCAATACGGGTTCTTGTTGAATGAGGAATCGCTGCCTCAAGCCGACAAAAATCGTCAGGAGAGACTGCCGCGGTGTCAATAGTACGATACCAGGTCCGGCCTTTTTTCTGCGGCCGGGGAGCTGTGAAATACAAGGTCTGGTCCATGTTGCCGTTGAGCATGACAAAAAAGTCGCTCGATTCCTCACCACAGTCTGAAGCCCGAAGGAGAAAAGCAAGGCCCTGGCAGCCGGGTGACCAATTCTGTACTCCTGGGGAGAGGTGTTGCCAAGCGATTTCCGGAGCTGTTTTTGCTTTCGGCGAGTTGTTTTCCTTGTCTGTGGGGTGAAAAAAATCTTCTCTGCGGAAAAGAGGATGTTTTTTTCTAAGCGCGATACACTTCTTGAAAAATCGGTGGAATCCCTTGTTTGTTTTAAGGAGCGACCAATTCAGCCAGCTAGTTTGGTTGTCCTGGCACCAGGCATTGTTGTTGCCGTTTTGAGTGCGGCCGAATTCGTCTCCGGCGCAGATCATTGGCACTCCTTGGGAGAAAAGCAGCAGGACTGCGAACGTTTTTAAGCGTCGTAGACGGAGTTGCTGAATCTCGACCGAACAGTCAAGGCCTTCCCAGCCGCTGTTCCAGCTGAGATTATGGTTATCGCCGTCTCGGTTGTTTTCGCCATTGGCTCGGTTGTTTTTCTGGTTGAAACTGACCAGATCGTAGAGGGTGAAACCATCGTGGCTGGTTATAAAATTAATCGAGCATAAGGGACCGCGGCCACTTGCCTGATACAGGTCCGAACTGCCGGCAATACGGGTAGCCAGTTGCGAAACCGTGTCTTCTTTGCCAATCATGAAGGCGCGGATGTCGTCTCTGAAGCGACCATTCCATTCCGCCCAGCGCGGATCGGTAGAAAACGATCCGACCTGATACAATCCGGCCGCGTCCCATGCCTCGGCGATCATTTTAGTATCCCGGAGAACCGGGTCTTCCCCGATTGCCTCGATCATTGGTGGGTTAAGCAGAACATTACCCTGTTGGTCTCGTCCAAGAATAGAGGCTAGGTCAAAGCGAAAGCCATCGATATGCATCTCCGTCACCCAATAGCGCAGGGAATCGCGGATGAGGTGCCGGACCACAGGGTGATTGCAGTTAATGGTGTTGCCGCAGCCGGAAAAATTGAGATAATTGTTGTCTTTATTGAGATGATAGTAGATAGGATTTTCGATTCCTCTGAAGCTGCTGGTGTTCCCTGCGTAGCCACCTTCCCCTGTGTGGTTATAGACCATGTCAAGATACACTTCAATTCCGGCCTGGTGCAGGGCCAGTACCATTGTCTTAAATTCATTGATGGCCTGTCCCAAGTTGTGGGCGTACCCGGAATTGACAGCAAAAAAAGATACCGGATTATATCCCCAGAAGTTCTTCAATCGCTTGCCGGTATCGGGATCGTAAAATACTGTATCATTTTCGTCGAACTCGGTTACCGGCATCAGTTCGACAGCGGTGATGCCGAGGTTCTGCAGATACGGGATTTTTTCAATAACCCCGAGATACGTTCCCGGTTCAGCAACGTCGGAGCTGACATCGCTTGTGAAACCACGTATATGGAGTTCGTATATGATGGTTTCCGATAAGGGGGTTCTCAGTGGCCTATCCTTTTGCCAGTCGAAATCCTGGGTGACAATTCTGCCGAGAGGTCTTTCACCGTATTCGGCAACGTCCCCCCATTTTCTTGGCTGCAAGGCGCGGCTATAAGGATCGATAAGGATTTTGTCGTAATTATATACCAGCCCTTTTCCGGAAGGATCCGACGGGCCGTCAAGGCGATAACCGTAGCTAAAGTTCTGTTGATGGGTCGTCAGCAGAATATGCCACATATCGCCGGTCCGATTTTCGATAGGGTCGAGCTCAAATTCATGGCGGATAGGCAGTACGGCATCTTTTGGCCAGTGGTCGATAACCAGCGTAACGCGGGTGGCATGGCGACTGAAGATGGCAAAGTTTATCCCTTCTTCGAGTTTGCTGACCCCCCCTGGAAGGGGATAGCCTCTTTTCCGTATATCTAGTCTTTTCTCGGTGGACATGTTGATAATGCTTGTTAATGTTAATTTGATGAACAGTTTCTGCTGACGAGTAATGTTACTCCAGCCTTGCTAATAAGGAAACGATATACGGCAGATGGTAGCTAAATAGTAAGCGTTCACCAGCACCGAATTTGTTTTGTCATCGGCTATTAAACGTAGCAATAATACAGTTTAATTACCTCTTTCGCGCTTCTCCGGCACTGATTAATGCTTAGGGTTTGGAAGTTATTCAGGATTTGGCGATTTTCCGGTAAAAAGTTATACTAAATAGGCAACTCTATACACATAAGGAGATATTTATGGGCATGTTTCACAAGGTAAAAATTGGCGACCAGGTAATTAGTCCTATTGACTGGGAAATGACTCCGGATATGTCTTTTGGAACTTTTGAGTCCTGGGGGGGCCGTGAAAGAGTGCGCAACAATGAGGAGTGCGTGTACTATTTTTTTGTCGACAATTGGGGCGATGAGCCAAAGCTCTGTTTGATGGAACGGGCAGTGAAACACGCAAAAATTCTGGCGGAGATAAAAGCACCACCGGAAATTATCAAACAGTGCGTAAAAGGGCAGGGGAGTTCATCTATTTTTGAGAAAAGTTACGCAATTAACGAGCCAATTAAACAGTGGTTGATTGACAATGTTCTTGATGGCGGGGACTCCCAACTGATAGTGCCCAGGGTTGAAGTTGTTCTGGTCGAGGACATGGGGACACCGCTTCCCAGGGCAGATGCAACACCGTTTACCGGAGATGTGGTACTTTTACCCTCGGAGCCTGGTATTATTAACGATGACGAGTTAGCCGGCGTGCTTAAAAAATGGAATTTTTTCGATTCCGATTGCAACCCATCCGGACGATTTACCAACGCTTTTGTTTCCACCGGGGATCCACAGGTCATCGTGGACCAGCGAACCTCGCTCATGTGGCAGCGAGACGGCCTTGATATCAACTCCACCAGGACCATGCAGAAAAATATTGAAGTGGTAAACAAAAATAATTTTGCCGGATTTTCCGACTGGCGACTGCCGACCATGGAAGAGGCTATGTCGCTCATGGAACCGGAGAAAAATTTCAAGGATATTTACCTGAAGCTGTGTTTTTCCAAAGAGCAGCCATTTATTTTTGTCGCAGCCCAACGTAAACCGGGTGGATACTGGTTTGTTGATTTTAAACAGGGCCGGGCTTTCTGGTCGTCAGGGACTATTCCGGGAGGCTTTGGCAGATTGGTTCGAACTGTTGGTTGATTTTAACTTATATAAAGGGGTCTCAAAACCTTACTTTTTGACATAAGGTACTGATCGACGTAGTGAGGCGAACCCTCTTTGCGTCGATTTTTTTATGTCCTGATACGTTTGTCCTTTTTATAGTTATTGGGGGTTTGTATAGTCGTGCTTTAAGATTTTTCTTTGTGTTCAAAAGGGTTGAGGGTGGCTGGGATGTTGCTCAATAATTGTGCTGGAAAATCATGAAGAGTCTGTTGAAATCTATTTCCCTGCTGTTGCTTTGGCTGGTTTTTTTCGCATCCCCCGGTTTTGCGGAAGAGGTGAGTCTGCCGCTCACCCTTGATCATAAATTGTTGACCTCTCTTCTGCTGCACAAAAGTTTCTCCGGCAATGACCAGAGTGCTGAGATCTTCGGGACACCGGGTGATTGCACCTATGTCAGGATTGCCGAACCACACTTCACCTCTGTCGGAAAACTGCTGCGCCTGGAAGTTCGCTTGGATGTGCAGGTCGGTACCCATCTGGGCGAGAAATGCGTCGTCCCTGTTGCATGGCAGGGATACCTGGAGTTGTTGCAGCAGCCGGTTTTCGACAGTCAAACGTTTTCTCTTTCTTTTCAAACCGTTGAATCGCGTCTTCTGAACTTATCCCGGCAACCGGCAACCATTGCCGGTTTTGTCTGGAAATTGGCCAAGTCCCGGGTGTCGGAATATCTTGACCAGGTGCGTCTTGATCTGGCGCCACCGATAACGGACCTGCGCTCGTTTCTGGCACCACTCTTTCGTGTCGAGGCGCAGCAAGCGACCCAGGCCATGCTCGATAGTCTGCATGGGGGAGGGGTTGAAGTCGGCCCGGATGGTGTCGTGGTGGAACTGCTTGCCGAGGTACAGGAAGTGTTTGAGCCGGAGGAGGATAATCAAGCTGTGATGGAGTTGACTGTGGAAGAACGTAGACTGCTGGTCCAACTCTGGGATACCTGGGATGCCTTTCTGGTCCGACTGCTCACCACCATGGCCACTGAGTCGCTTAATCCGGCAGATCGGCAGACCCTTATCGATGTGCTGCTTGATACCCGATATGCTTTTGTTGCGGCCCTCCAAAAGCCGGATATTGGTAAGGATTTTGTCAGAGTGCAGTTTGTCTGGGCATGGCAGCAATTGGCCCCTGTTTTTCGCAGACAGCTGTTTGCGCAACCTTCAGAAAATAGCCTCGGCTATCTGGCTTTTTTTACTGCTGCCGATGCCCTGAGCGTTTTTGACAGGATGGGACCAACGCTTGGCCTGGAGATCAGTCAGCAGGGCTTGGTGCGTCTGGCTGGCATGCTGACCGGCAAGAGCACTACCTTGCCTTATGGCCCTCAATTAGATAATAAGCTGAGAGAACTGCTGCAGTTGCCGCCGATTGACGAGGATGTCAATCCCCTGGATGAAATGCAGGAAATCGACATCCCGGAGGAGGAGTTGGAGATTGATCCTTTCTCACAGGTCTTGCATTTTTTGTTGCCTCCGGCCTATGGTGCCGCCTTGCCGGCCTATGGTGAGATTCTCCGCTGGAAAGTGCCCGAAAAAAATGTTGTTGATTATGTAGAAAGAGTCAGAGTGGTTCTTGCCGAGAAGTCGACCACAATCTTATCCCGAGGTGAAATTCCGAATACGTTTCATGAGATGTTTCAAAAACTTATTCCGGCAATGGCCTGGCAGGAAAGTTGTTTTCGTCAGTTCGTCGCTAAAAATAAAAAACTCACCTATCTGCTCTCCTATAATCAGACATCGATAGGGCTGATGCAGATCAATGAACGGGTCTGGCGAGGTCTGTATGACCACAGGCGCCTGCGCTGGGATATCCGTTACAACGCCCTCGCCGGTTGTGAGATTGCCGACCTGTATCTGCGCAAGTATGCCCTGAAGCATTCCCGCTGGCAAAAAAGTGCTGATATGCAGCTTCTCGCCCAGGTTGTCTATGCCATGTATAACAGTGGACCAGGGGAGTATAAGAAGTTTCTGGCCAGGGAACGTGCCGGCAAGGAGTATTCCAGCGACAAGCTGTTTTTAGAAAAATTGCAGTGGGTTGACCAGGGCAACTGGGATCGTGTCAAAGACTGCCTCATAGGTGGATGATACACCTTTTCCCGCGTAAGCGTTCACCAGCACCGAATCTGTTTTGGCATCGGCCATTAAACGTACCGATAGTACAGTGCAATAAGCTCTTTCGCGTATCTCCGGCACTGATGAATGCTTACAGTTCGGGGGTTCTTCAGAATGTGGCGGTTTTCCCGTGAACGGATACTTTCCCGCTATGCCACTCACTCCATCCATCTTCTTGGAAAGGCTCGAATTTTCCATGTGTCCTCTGTAACGTTCTATAATTTTTTTTGTTCGACAGACAGTAATGTATATTGACAAATTGCAATGTATATGTACAATTGGAAAAAATGTACATATACATTTGGGGGGATTGCTATGGAACTTACCGACAAGCAGCAGCAGGTGCTGGACTATCTGACGGAACGGATTGACGAAGAGGGACGTATCCCGACTTTACGGCAGGCTGCCGTTGATCTGGGTGTTAGCCATACGGCAGTGGCCCAGTTGATGAATCAGCTGGAAAAGAAAAACGTGCTTGCGCGTGAAGGGTATTATGGCCGGACCGTTCGTTTGTATCCCGAACCCCGGGAAAACAGCAATCCCAGGGCGGGTCGGGAACTTCCCGTCGTCGGCCGGATCACGGCGGGGTTGCCCATGTATGCCCAGCAGGAATGGGAGGGAACGGTGGTGGTCGACAGTTCGGTCTTTCCCGGCGACAATCTGTTTTGTCTGCGCATCAAGGGGCAGTCGATGAAGGATGCCGGTATTTTCGATGGCGATCTGGTGGTCTGCGAACCGCGGCAGTATGCTGAAAACGGAGAGGTCGTCGCCGTTCTTATCAAAGGAGAGGAGGCGACAGTCAAACGATTCTTCCGCTATGCCGACCATATTGAACTCCGGCCCGCCAACGATGCTTATCAGGTTGTCTGTTATCCGTTCAGCGAGCTGTTGGTCCAGGGAAAGGTAGTCGGGGTAATAAGGGGCAGACATGCGGAATTTGACGGTGAACGAAAATAATGGTCACTGCCCGGCAAAGGTGGAGCTTACCTTTCCTTCCGGGTCGACAGCACCCGGACGAGTTTGTCCCGTGTATGTCGGCACCTGCGGCTATTCGTATACTGAATGGGTGGACAGTGGCTTTTATCCGGAAGGGACCAAAAGCGCGGAGATGCTCGGCCTCTATGGCCGCTGTTTCTCGGTGGTCGAACTGAATTATACCTGGTACCAGATGGCCCGGGCCGACGCCTTGGCTCGTATGGTGGAAAAGGCCCCTGCCCACCTGCTGTTTGCCGCCAAACTGACCCGGACCATGACCCATGAACGGGCAGACGACTGGCGGGAGCAGCTGCACCTGTACCGGCAGGGGATCGCACCTTTGCAGAAAAAGCTTGTCGTCGTCCTGATCCAGCTGCCGCCGGAATTCGATCGTTCCATCGCCAATCGTACCTATCTGGCCGCATTGCTTGATGGGTTGCATGGTGTGCCGGTGGCGGTCGAATTTCGCCATCGTTCCTGGGCGACTGATCCGGTTTTTGCCGAGTTGGAACGGCGGCAGGTGACCCTTGTGACTGTCGATGAGCCGTCACTGCCCGGCCTTTTTCCCTCTCTTGACGTGGTGACCAATCCGGCGCTTTTCTATGTCCGTTTCCACGGTAGGAACAAGGAGGGTTGGCAGTCGGGGAATATGCAGAAAAAATTCAACTACGATTACTCCGATCAGGAACTCCGTGCCTGGAGTGAGCAGTACCTCCGCCCGATGGCTGCTAAAGCCGACCGGGGTATACTGGTTTTTAATAACCATGTCCGGGCCCAGGCTCCGAAAAATGGTCGGAGGCTGGCGGGGATCCTGGCTGATCTCAGTCACGGAGAACGCTGATGGCGCAGGGATTTACACTGCGGGAACGGGCGGTGCTTCATTTCAATGTCGCTGATTTTGCCGTCGCCGTTGAACGGGTTGCCGACAGCAGCTTGTGCCGACGGCCGCTCATTATTGCCCCGCTGCAGGCAGCACGGGCGGTGGTCTACGATATGAGTGAAGAGGCTTACGGAGAAGGGGTGCGCAAGGGAATGTCCGTCAGGCAGGCAACGAGAATCTGCCGGGGAGCAGCGCTTATCGCGCCTCGTATTACCTTGTACGACAAGGCGATGCGAGCCTTTGTCAAAGAACTGCAGGGCTATTCCCCGCTGATTGAATGCGGCCGGGCGGACGGTCATTTTTTTGTCGATGTTACCGGGACCCACCGGCTGTACGGCCCGGCTCCCGATGTCGGCTGGCGGGTCCGTCGCCAGGCGCGCGCCAGCCTCGGGATCAATCCGATCTGGACGCTCGGTACCAGCAAACTGGTGGCCAAAGTTGCCTCTCGACTCGTCAAGCCGGTGGGGGAATATATCGTCACGGCAGGGGATGAGGAGCTTTTCCTTGCTCCCTTGCCTGTTCAGCTTCTTCCCGGACTTTCCGCTCAGGAATTACAAAAGTTACAGGAGTTTCGGCTGACCACCATCGGCGCGTTGGCACAGCTCAATCTCCACCAGCTTATGGTGCCATTTGGCAGCCGCTGTGCGTATCTTCATGCCGCCAGCCATGGTGTCGATGGCAGCAGGGTGTGTACGTCTGAGGGGAAGACGGAAAGTATTGACTACGACCACACTTTTGCTGGTGACACCAACGACCAGCGGCAGGTGGAGGGAGTCGTTGCCACGCTTGCCGGCCGGGCGGGGTTTCATCTGCGCATGCAGCGGCAGGTGACCAGGCGGGTGGGGATCTGGGTAAGATATGCAGACGGCGGCCATGTGGTGCGCCAGGCCTCCTGCAAAGGAGGGACGTACGATGATTTTCTGTTGCGTGAACTGGCTTTGACAGCCCTGCAGCGAGCCTGGATAAGGCGGGTGAGGATTCGCAGCTGTCGCCTGGTCTGTGACCGTCTGCAGCGCCGGTCGCCGCAACTGTCGCTTTTTGCCGAACCGGACCTGCGGCAACTCCGACAGAAAAAGGCCAGCGGAGCGGTGGATACTCTGCGCAGGCGTTTTGGTCACGGGGTGATCGGAGTTGGCCGGCAGTATCCGGTTACTCTCTCTGCTGACGATTCCGCTGGTTTACCTGTTCATTGAATGTCTCTTGTATGTTTGCTCTTCGCGTTCGATCGTATTATTCCCTACTGCAGGGTACTTCATCGCCCGCCGCTCTTTGCCGACAAGCAAAAGAACTCGGCTATTCCGGCCTGGCTCTGACCGATAGAGATAACCTTTATGGCCTTTGGGATTTTATAAAAGCCTGTCGGCATGAAGGTCTGCGGCCGATCATCGGCGCAGAAGTCTCCGAGTCGGGATCAAAAAAAATTATCACCTGCCTGGTGCAAAACAAAAACGGCTATACCAATCTCTGCGCCTTGCTGACCAGGCGGCATATGGCCAAGAGTTTCAGGCTTATGGACGATGTGATCTCCCTGACGGATGGTCTGCTTGTTTTGTGTAGAGATACCAATCTATTACAGAAATATAAAGAGCAGAACGTGCAGGTTGTGGCCGATCTTGGTGCATGGCCCAATGGTCTTGGGCGTACCCTTCGCGCCTTTGCCCGGGATCATGGCCTTGCCGCCGTGGCCACAGCCGACAGCGATATGGGGCAAGAGAGCGACAGACAGCTTTGGTGTCTCTTGCAGGCCATCCGAGAAGGCAGCACGCTCAGCCGCGTGTTGCAGCGGGAGACGGTGGAGAACATAAACTGGCTGGCTGGTGCAGAGGTATATCGCCATAATTTTGCCATCTGGCCGGAGGTGCTGCCGGCAACAGAAAAACTGACTGAAACATGCACCTTCTCCGGCCCGGCTTTTGGTGTTGTCATGCCGCCCTGGTGGGGTGGCGAAGGGTTGCAGCCGTCGCTGGTTTTAAGAGAAAAAGCCTATCGGGGAGCCAGGCGCCGTTACGGAGACGATCTGGGCGAGCCGGTCATCGAACGGCTTGAGTATGAACTGAAAGTGATTGAGAATATGGGCTTTTCTGCCTATTTTCTGGTGGTGCGCGACATCGTGCATAGAAAAGGGGTGGACGGCAGACGAAAAAAACGGAGGATCTGCGGCCGCGGTTCGGGGGCCGCCTCGCTGGTCGCCTACTGTCTGGATATAACCAATGTCTGTCCGATCAGATATAATCTGTATTTCGAGCGTTTTCTCAACCCCGGCCGGACTGATCCGCCCGATATCGACATTGATTTTTCCTGGGACGAGCGCGACGAAGTGCTGGCTGATGTGTTGCGGGATTATGCCGGTCATGCGGCAATGGTGTGCAACCATGTCTTTTTTCAACCGCGCATGGCTATCCGGGAAACGGCCAAGACCTTTGGTCTGCCTGACGGCGAGATCTCTCGCTTGACCAAAAGGATGCCCTGGATGCATACCAGTGGGGCGGAGAGTCTGGAACAGTGCCTGGTCTCTCTGCCGTCATTAAAAGATCAGGATTTATCGCCTCCCTGGCCTGAGGTTTTAGCGCTTGCTGGCAAACTGATCGGGGTCCCGCGGTATCTCTCTGTCCATCCGGGAGGCGTGATTATCACACCGGAACCGATCACTCACTATGTGCCGGTGGAGCGGGCGGCCAAAGGCGTGCCGATTATCCAATGGGAAAAAGACGGCGCGGAAGAGGCCGGATTGGTTAAAATTGATCTCCTCGGCAACAGAAGCCTGGGGGTTATTCGCGACACTGTTGCTGCGGTACGTGAAGGCGGCGACTTGCTGGACGAATTGAGCTGGCGGCCCGAAGATGATCAGGCGACCAGGATGTCTGTTGCCGAAGGGGCGACTATGGGCTGTTTTTATATCGAGAGTCCGGCGATGCGTTTGCTGGAAAAAAAAGCCGGCACCGGTGACTTCGAGCAACTGGTAATCCAGTCTTCCATTATTCGTCCGGCGGCCAATGAATTCGTCCGGGAATATGTGCGGCGTTTGCACGGTGGCAGCTGGCAGCCGCTTTGTCCGCAGATCGGCGATGTCCTCGACGATACCTTCGGGCTGATGGTCTATCAGGAAGATGTCTCCAAAGTGGCCGTTGCTCTGGCCGGTTTCAGCCATGGCGATGCCGACGGGCTGCGCAAGATCATGTCCAAAAAAGACAAGGTCCGCAGGCTTCAGCACTACAAAACAATGTTTTTTGACGGCTGCGCCCGTCGTCATGTCGATCCGGCGGAGGTGGAACGAATGTGGCAGATGATGATGAGTTTTGACGGCTATTCGTTTTGCAAGCCGCACTCCGCCTCCTATGCCAGGGTATCCTTTCAGGCCGCCTATCTTAAGCGCCATTATCCGGCAGAATTCATGGCTGCGGTTATCGCCAATCAGGGGGGCTATTATTCGACTTTTGCCTATGTTTCCGAGGCGAAACGGCTGGGCCTGAAAATTCTGCACCCGGATGTTCGGACCAGTAAGATTTCCTGGACGGGTAAAAAAGACCGGATACTTGTCGGGTTGCAGAGTGTGCATGGCCTGTCGGTTGGTTTTCTGGATCGGCTTGTGCGGGCACGTGATCAGGAGCTATTTCACGATCTCGGCGACTTTTTTAGGCGAACGCAACCGGCGGACAATGAAGCCCGTGCGCTTATTCATGCCGGGGCGCTGGACAGCCTGAATCCCGAAGGCAACCGGACTGTCATGCTCTGGCAATGGGCGAGCTTTCAACGACTGTTGCACGATAAAAGGTGCCTCTCTCTTTTTGCAACAAAGCTTCCTCCGGCCCCTCCACTGTCGCCACCGGACCTCAGGAGCATGTTACGGCGGGAATATGAAGTTCTTGGTTTTCTCTGCGACTGTCATCCACTGCAATTTTTACAGCCTCAGGGCAAAGGGTTGCAGAAAGTGGCGGCTCTGCAGGATCGTGTCGGGCAGCGGGTCCAGCTGGCGGCCTGGCTATTGACCGGTAAGCTGGTATCGACTCGAACCGGGGAGGTCATGGAATTTCTCACTTTCGAAGATGAGACAGGACAACTGGAGACGACTTTTTTTCCTGAAGTCTATCGTCGCCATGCACATATGTTGCGCAGCGGTAGAGGATATGTGCTGACCGGTATGGTCGAGATGGATTTTGGCGCACTCACTCTCACTGTGAATAAAATTCGATCAATTTGATATTATTAAAATTGTTTTTGATTTTTTTTTAAAGTAGCGTATACATTCAGAAACTAATTCTTTAACTAAAAGAACATATATACAATACTACAATGATCGACCGGAAACGTATCCTTGTTATAGATGATGAGCCAACGGCCCTCGACTTGCTTCGCAGGATCCTGGAAATGAGTGGATATGAGGTTTTGTCGGCGGTGAATGGCCAGAAAGGGGTTGAGCTGTTTCAACAATCTCCCTGCGATCTGGTCATAACTGATATGGTTATGCCGGTAAAGGACGGACTGCGGACTATTCTCGATCTGCGCAGTATAGCACCTCTTCTCCCGGTCATTGCCATCTCAGGAGGCGGGACTATCTCTAAGGAACGATATCTTGCCGTTGCCGGTTATCTGGATAATGTGATCACTATTGCCAAGCCATTTGCTATCAAAGATATCACTGAAGCAGTAAAAAAAATTCTCCAGGATCGGAGTACTGAGCATTCTGAAGAGATCTGATTCCAAGCATCGAGTCTGATGTTGTATCTTTTTCTGTTTTTATCACGAAATACCCTTGGCGGGCTGCTCTTTCAGCCTGTCCTCTTGTCTGAAATTGCCTGGAAATTTTTTTAAAGATACTCTCTTGTCTCATTCCACGATCCTTGGTAATTGACGGTAAAAGTCGTTTTGTGTACTATCCGTACGGGTTGTCCAAACTATGAATCAGACAATAATTTTGCCTTGCCGGGGCGGAAAGTGCCGGGGCGATAGACAGAGGTAGACCATGAATTCAGTTGTAGAAGTCGGCATGACTCTCAATTATGTTATCGATTCCAGCTGTGCAAAATATAAAGACAGTCCCGCCATAGGAATGGCGATGGAGAAACCTCTTTCCTATGGTGAATTCCTCGAAAGGATTATTGCCCTGGCTGCGCGGCTGCAAAACGAAGGGATGGGTAAAGGCAATCGTATTGCCATCCTCAGCGAGAATTCGCAAAACTGGGGCATAGCCTATCTTGCTATTGTCCGTCTGGGGGCTATCGCCGTCCCCATCCTGCCAGACCTGCCAGAGAGTGACGTCCATCATATTCTCAATGAGATGCAGATCAAAGCGCTGTTCATCACCCAGAAACAGATCGAAAAAATCTACGAACTGCGTCAAGAGCTGAAGGGGCCGATTATCACTCTCGATGATTGCAATTCCGAGATCAGTGTTGTGAGCGTGGTTACTTTTTCCAACTATCTTGCAAAAGCCCTTGCGACATTAAAAGAGAATCCAGGAGGTCCCGTCTTTCCTCCGGTAGGTGAGAATGATCTTGCTTCAATTTTGTACACTTCCGGAACATCCGGGTATTCAAAAGCAGTAATGCTGACTCATAAGAACTTGACGGCCAACGCCTATGCCGCTGCCGGGCTGAAAGAAATAAAGCCGGGATCCGTCTGGTTGTCTATTCTCCCTATGTCGCACACCTACGAATTCACCTGCGGTTTCATCCTGCCGCTGTTATGTGGCGGCCGTATTGCTTACGCTGGCAAGACTCCGACACCTGCTATTCTGCAGAAACTTTGCGCTTATGAAAAGCCTTTTGCCATCTTTGCTGTCCCTCTGGTGTTGGAAAAGATCTATAAAAAAAGAGTTCTGCCGCAGATTGAAAAAAGCCGCCTGCTAAAAGGGGTGTGTACATTCGGGCTGGGCAGAAAGATTATTTTTCGGAAGATTGGTAAAAAGCTGATTTCTTTTTTTGGTGGAAATCTGCAGCTCATGGGGATAGGTGGAGCTGCTCTTAATCCTGATGTGGAGAAATTCCTCTACGAAGCTCAAATCCCTTATCTGATCGGCTACGGCATGACTGAAGCGGCTCCTCTGATAGCCGGAGGGCCGGCAGGGGACAAAACTATTGCCATTGGCTCGGCGGGTAAGCCGATTCCCGGTGTCGAGGTGCAAATAGTCAAACCGGATCCGGAAACAGGCATCGGCGAAATAACTGTCTGTGGTGCCAATGTGATGCGGGGGTACTTTAATGATGAGGAAAGTACCGAAGCCGTTTTGACGAAAGACGGGTGGCTCTCAACCGGCGACCTTGGTTTTATCGATAAAGAGGGAAATTTGCATGTTTGTGGCAGGTTAAAGAACGTGATTGTTCTCAGCAATGGTGAAAATGTCTATCCGGAAGCGATAGAGCATAAGATGAACACTTATCACTGGGTTGTGGAAACCCTGCTTATTGAAAACAACGGCCAGATGGAGGCCTGGGTCTATCCGGATTATGAATTTATCGATGATCAGACTGCCGGGAGTTCTCGTGCCGACAGGCGGGCCTATATTGAGGATTTGCTCGACTCAATGCGCTTGGACCTGAACAAGCAACTGCCGAAATCATCCCGGCTGGCAAAAATTTTCGAACGGCGTGAACCTTTTATCAAAACGGCTACCCACAAGATAAAACGTTATCTCTATGATGGGCATGCTATTTTGGGGTAGTTTTTTTGAAATGATAGCAACAACAATACAAAAGAAAACCATTTGTCCACTCGACTGTCCCGATACCTGCGGCATGCTCGCCACCGTTGAAGACGGCAAAGTTGTCGCCCTGCAGGGCGATAAGGATCATCCTTATACGGCTGGTTTTATCTGCCGGAAGATGCGCCGGTATCCAGAACGGCTCTATTGCCCGCAGAGAATCCTCTATCCGCAGCTCAGGGTGGGCAACAAGGGTGCGGGAGAATTTCGGCGAATCGACTGGGAGGAAGCACTGGATGTCCTGGCTGCCAGACTCAAAGATATCCAGCAGCAGTTTGGCGGTGAGTCGATCCTGCCCTATTCCTATGCCGGTAATATGGGAGCGGTAAACCGATTCGCCGGCTACCCTTTTTTTCATAGGCTGGGCACTTCCAGGCTGGATCAGACCATCTGCTCTGCTGCATCCGGTGCCGGCTGGAAGAAACAGTGCGGCAATCTTCCAGGCTGTCCTCCGGAAAATGCAGCTGAGGCCGAGTTGATTGTTGCCTGGGGAATTAATATCAAGGTGACTAATGTTCACTTCTGGCAGTATGTCAGCGCCGCTCGAAAAAAAGGTGCAAGGCTGCTCGTTATCGATCCGTATCGCAACCAGACGGGCAAGGCTGCGGATAAGTATCTCCGGGTAAAACCTGGTGGCGATAGTGCTCTGGCTCTGGGAGTGATGAAGTCACTCATTGAAAAAAAGTTGCTCGATCAACCTTTTATCGAGCACCATACCGAAGGATTTAAGCAACAGGCGGCGTATGTAACAGCACAAGACTGGAAGCGTATTGCCTACGAGAGCGGTGTCGCCAAAAATAAAATAGAGGAACTCGCTGTCCTGTTGGCAGGTTCTCCTCGGACTTTTTTCAGGATCGGTATCGGTCTTTCGCGCAACAGCAGAGGGGGGATGGCCGTGCGGGCGATTGCTTCGCTGGCTGCTTGTCTGGGGCTTTTTTCCGGGGGGGAAGGGCGGGGAGTTTTACTCTCTTCCGGAGCTTTCCAAGGAGATAAAAGTAAACTGACATATCCAAATCTGGCGAGTGCACCAACAAGGCTCATCAATATGATCCAGCTTGGTCATGCACTGACCACTCTCGAGCCGCCGGTCAAGGCTTTGATCGTTTATAATTCCAATCCAGTAAGTGTTAACCCTGACGGCACAACAGTCCGACGAGGCCTGCTGAGAGATGATCTCTTTACCGTCGTGCACGAACAGGTTATGACGCCAACGGCGAAATATGCCGATCTGCTTCTACCGGCCACCACCTTTCTGGAAAATCATGATATCTATACCAGTTACGGGCATTTTTACCTCGGAGTAGCACAACCTGCAATCGAGCCGGTGGAGGAGGCGTGGAGCAATTTTAAATTATTTCAGAGCCTGGCCCTGAAAATGGGCTTTAACGAGGCGCCCTTTCACCAGAGCTGCGAGGAAAGAATTGTCGATTATCTGACAGGAATGGTGGGATTCCCTGAAGAGTGCGATGTGCAGGAAGTACTGTCCGGCAGGCTCGTCCATTCAGACTGCAGTCGCCGCGATGGGCAAGTCATGGCCATTGGACCGTATACCTTTCGGTTTCTGGCTCCAGACTCGGAGGCAGAACCGGCCTTAGCCTGCCTGACTGCTGCCGGGGAATTTTCCGATCCTGATCTGCAGTCCAGATACCCCTTCCGGTTGATCACCCCGCCGCATCCTGATCTGTTAAACAGCACTTTTGGCGAGTTGTATCCAGAGACGTGCGGTACAGTTCTTATTCACCCGAAGGACGCGGCGACTTGTCGTGTGCAGGACGGTGATGCGGTGCTCCTCTATAATGGACGGGGTAAAACGACGCGGCTGGCCAGGGTTACAACCGACACCGGCAAGGGCGTACTGGTTGCCGAAGGCATATTCTGGCCAGTAGATGAAAGTTCAGAAAATGCCGGAATTGGCACAGAAGACACGGTGCCAGGCGGGATCAATGATCTCACCTCCCAGAAGCTTACCGACATGGGCGGAGGAGCCACCTTTCATGAGTCACTGGTGTCGCTTGTCCGTAAGTGACTGAAAATTGGTAAGCGTTCACCAGCACCGAATCTGTTTTGTCATCAGCCATTAAACGTACCAATAGTACAGTTTAATGACCTCTTTCGCGCATCTCCGGCACTGGTGAACGCCTACAGTTCGGAGGTTATTCAGGATTTAGCGGTTTTCCGGTGAACGGTTACGAAAATTGTAACGTCCACCAGTCAACACAATAAGCTTGGATGTACCTTATTGACTCAATTGACGGGGGCTTCTCAAGGGGTACTGGGAACTTTGTATCAATGAGACAATGTTCCCCATAAATGGCTGATAAAGAAATTCTGTTTAGCGCCATTATCGGTGGGGGAATGTTGTATCTCTTCCCAGATAGTAACAGGTGCTGTCTGCTGAAGATCAGTGTACAAAAGCACGTTTCTTGTTTCGGCAATCACAAAAACAATATAAAGCAATAGGATACAATGAAAAATTCGTGACATGGTGTCCTCCTTTCTGCATGGGATAACCGAAGCCTTACTTCTGTTGTCCTCACAAACAAGAAGATTGTCCTTCTCAAACAAACTAATAATGCAGAAGAGACAAAATGCCAACTGGAGCCATGTGCTTTTTTGAGCGTATATTTTTAATAAAACGTGCTTTTTGGGTGGTTTTAGATGGAAGCTTATGAGCGAAACCGCCGTTCCCATTCATATTCACGACCGGTAACCTTGTCTTCCATCCCGCGGATTCTTCTCTCCAGTTCGTCAAATTTTTTTCTGAGGCGCTGGGCTGCTGTCTTGGGCGAGTGTACATAACTGTCGTAAAATTCCCGCTCCCCCTCGCTTTCAATAGGTTTTACTGGTTTGGGCTTCATGAAAAAGGCCGCCACCAGATAGACGCCGATGACCGGCCAAAAACCACTGAAAATGAAAACTACGACCAACGCTATTCTTATCCAGAAGACGGAAAGGTCAAAGTATTCGGCGATTCCTCTGCATACTCCCAGGAAAACGCCGTTTCGCGAACGGTAGATGCCGCCTTGTTTTTCGTAATGTGTTGTCATTTCTGGTATCCATCCTTTTCCTGATCTTCCATCAGGATTGTTTCAAGGGATTCGATTCGTTCTTCCAGTTTTTCCAGTCCTTGATATATTTCCTGGATGATCTTCGCCTCTTCGCTGTCAGTCGCGCCACTGGAATTTTGGTTTCTGCGCGTTTTGATAATTATTAATATTGTCCCGCAGATAAGCGTTGCTAACGCGATAAGAGAGCCAAAAACTATGGCAACGATAATAATATTAAGCATGTTGTGGTAACTCCGATCCAGTGTTCTGGTTTATACAATGTTCCGTTTTTTGCCATTCGGCATATCCTGACGGACAGGGACAAAGAGCTTAAATCGTTTCAGCTTTAGACCTGTGTTGGGCGGCCTTGATCCTGGCAAGTTCATTTTCAATTTCGTCATCTGCCGTGAGATTGTCAAATTCTGTTTCGACAATCGGTTTGTTCGGCATATTCACCAATTCGGCCTCTGCCTCCATTTGTTCGATTCGGCTTTCCAGTTTTTCAAATCTGGCCATGGTATCGCTGTTGTTGCTGCGCCGTATATCCTCCTGGGCACGTTTTTTCCCGGTAGCTCGCTTGTGGCGTTGTACGAGGACTCTCTTTTTTTCCTTGGCATTGTTAAGCTTAGTCTCCAGTTCGCAAATATCTTCCTGGTATTGGGTGATGAGCGCGCCGTATTCAGCCAGTTCGTTTTCGAGAGCAGTCGTTATGGTGGAAAAGCGTCTTTTTTCAATGAGTGCCTCTCGGGCAAGATTGTCCCGGCCTTTGACTACGGCAAGGTTGGCCCGTTCAGCCCAAAGATCCCGTTTGTCCTGCATTTCTTCCAATTTTCTTTCAACTTTTTTGCGGCCGGCGATAACTCCAGCACACGATGATTTCAACTCAATAAGTGTGTCTTCCATTTCGTGGATCATCAGTTTGATCATTTTTTCTGGATCTTCTGCTTTGTCGAGCATAGAATTGATGTTTGCGCTGATTATGTCGCTGAAACGGGTGAAAATTCCCATATCCTTCCTCCTGAAATGTTGGTGAGTAGTGGTGGTGGTTTGTCTTTGTTAAAGCAGGATGCGTGCCTAGTGCAGGAAAAAACTAAAAAGTGTGGAAAATCGGAGTGTTGGCGACTTGAATAAAATTTCATTTTAAGATAGACTAACCTTTAGTTAGCAAATTTAGCCAACAATTGGTGATTTCAGTATGTTGATAAGTAAAGAATCAGTATTCCCCTCGTCGCGGGGAGAGGCCCTTGGGCAGTCAGAGACATTTCTGGATTTTCAGGAGGGACTGTCCCGTGTCGCTCCCGTAGACCGGTCAGTTCTGTTGATAGGCGAGCGGGGAACCGGCAAAGAACTGGCTGCAAGCCGTTTGCATTTTCTGTCAAAGAGATGGCAGGGGCCTTTTATTACCCTCAATTGTGCGACACTTTCTCCGTCGTTGATCGAATCCGAGCTTTTTGGTTATGAGAAAGGGGCCTTTACCGGCGCTGAAAGTCGCAGGAGCGGGCGCTTCGAGGCGGCAGACGGAGGGACGCTTTTCCTCGATGAAATTGGGTCTATCCCTCTCGAAGCGCAAGAAAAAATCCTTCGCGTTGTAGAATACGGTTCTTTCGAACGGGTCGGCAGTACTCGGCCTATTGAGGTCGATGTGCGGATTGTCGGGGCCACCAATGTTGATCTAGCCGCGATGGCTGAAAGAAAAGATTTTAAACGAGATCTTCTGGACCGGCTTTCTTTTGAGGTCTTGTTTTTGCCACCCCTGCGCTATAGGGAAGAAGATATCATGCTTCTGGCCAACCATTTTGCCACGCGGATGTCTTTTGAGCTCGGCAGGCGCGAGATACCAACCTTCACCGAGGCTGTAGTACGAGAGTTGGAGGAAAACATCTGGAAGGGGAACATTCGGGAGCTGAAAAATGTAGTGGAACGGGCAGTGCACCGCTCGGAAGGCGGGATTATCGACACAGTTGTCTTCGATCCCTTTATCTCCCCCTATGAAGCCGTTCCTGTGGCAGATGAGGAAAATGACCAAAACACTCGCAACAGTACGCTTTCTCCAGTCAAAAATACGGCAGGCTTGAGCCTGAAACAGGCCGTAGCAGAATTTGAAAAAGATATGCTGCAGCAGGCGTTAATCGTCTGCCGCCATAACCAGAGAAAAGCCGCAGCGCATCTTGGCCTCACCTATGATCAATTCAGAGGAAGACTTCGCAAGTACAGCAATGCTCTCGTGCAGCAAGGCGATGGCTAAGGCACATTTTTCTTTGAGCTTTTTCGCAGGTAGAGTATGAAGAATCAGAGAGTTGCATATTGCTCAAATCCCCGATTGCCATCTTTACCAGCCCCGATCAAAAAAAATATATTCCCATGTCGGTTTCCGGAGTCCACACAATGTTATTAACGACGCTTTGCAAAAATAATGGTCGTGTTCGTGCATTGACCACATGCACGCTACCCTTTGTTTTGTTATTCCTTCTGTCCTGCACCGCAGCACAGCAAAATAGTCAACTGCCAGGGAGCGGTCAGCTTCTGGCTGAAAACAGTATGATGAAAAAACGCCTGCCGCTGATAGAAAGAGAAAGTGATGTCCTGAAAAAAGAAAACCAGCAGCATAGAATCAAGATTGAAGATCTGGAAATAAAGAATGAACAACTGGACATGGATCTTGTTTCTCTGCGTGAAAAATATGAGAGTGATATGGCTGTCGGCAATCAACAAATCAGCACTCTTCAGGAAACGCTTCATAAAAATGAACAAGAGAGCAAGGCAAGCATCGATCGGCTCATTGACGATAACAAAGCCCTAAAAGAAAAAATGGACCAGGGCATTCATGCACTGAAGGATCAGATTGTCATGCAGAAAGCGGCTTTTAATGAGGAGCGAGAGCAGCTTGTGCAGGAAAATGCCAAAAAGGAATTGAATGTAAGTAATAAGCTTGCTGCCGCCGATAAAGAATTAGCGCTCAGAGAATCGGAGATAGCGTCGCTTAAGTCAACCATCAGTGAAATTTCAGGTAAACTCGTTAAGGCCAATACTTTATCCGCTGAATTGGCAAAAGCCAGAACTGCAACCGTGGCTGAACTTGAATCGATGAAAGCTGTCGGCATAAAAGCTCAACGTGAATATCAGGTTCAACTTGAATCGATACAAGCCGCTAACGCCGACCTCAATAAAAAGATCGCCGAGTTTTCCAATGATTTGTCCCGTCAAAAACCTACCGACCCATCTCCAACAAAGCAGCCGTGAACGGGTTATCTTGCGTAATTTTAATGTATCGACCAACATGCTCTTGCTGATTTACCGTACAACCTGCTTCACAGGCATCTTTGCCTTCTGGCTGGCGTCTCTGCTGTATCCGCCTTCTGTTCTGGCTCAATCTCAAGTATCCATACTCGTCACATCAAACCTGCAGGGAAAGTTTTCCCTCAACATTGACAACCAGGATAACGGGGACCCGCTGCTCGTTTTAGGGCAGAATATCGTTTATGAGCGCAGCAATAACGATATCGATCTCTACCTCGATCTGGGCAATGCCCTGTATCCCGGAGTTTTGTCGAAGTATAGCTCGGGTTCAGTCATGGTAGATTTTCTGGATTATTTTTCATGCGCGGCTGTCCTCGTCTCTTCAAAAGACCTTCAGGTCGGCACTCAAAACCTTCAGTTCATGGAGAAAAACAAAAAGGTGCACTTCCTGTCGGCAAATATCATCCAGGACGGCAAACCTCTCTTCACCTCCTGGTTTACCGCCGACGTGGCAGGAACCCGTATTGCCTTTTTAGGTGTATCTTCGCCCAAGGTGCGGTTCGATGTGGCCGAAAAGGATCTGTATAACTATAACCTGCTTGACGCAAAAGAAGCACTGGCGCCTCAGCTGGAAGAAATCCGGATCGCCGGGATCAAAAATATTGTCCTACTTTCTGGTCAGACGCTGCAGGAGACAGCTCAGCTTCTTGAAAGCTACCCGGAGATCAGGGTGGCGCTGTGCGGCGGTGACTATACCGATCAATTTTTAAGTGGCAAGGCATCGCGGGTGGATCTGGGCGATGGCAGATCCATCGTCATGGCCGACGAGAGTGTTGATTATTATCGCCTTGAACTTACTCTTGATGACGTATTGAAAGTGAACACCTTCGAGGCCAGACGGGCCCACCCGATCGCCACAAAAAACCACGCATATCAGGAATTTAAAAATCGTCTGACCCTCTGGAAAGAGAAATTTGGCGAAGAGGAAGGTGGTCTTGTCGCAAAACTGAGCGACATGGAATATGGGGTGAATGATCTCAGTTTCGGTCAACTTTTACGTCATCGATTTAATTGTGAGTTGGGTGTCGTCGAAGAAAACACCATCAATAAGGTGTCGGTCAAGGAAGCTATCCGCCGTGCGGATTTCTTGAGCATGGTCAATCGGGACTACAATATCTTTCTCATTTCTTTAACGGGCGATGAAGTGAGGACTGTGTATAATCGGGGAGAAGGGCTGGTTATTGCCGGAATTGGTAGCGGTAAGGACATAGAAATTCAAGGCTCTGCTGTGGTGGGAAACCGGCGCTATCATGTGGCGGCTTCACAGCTGGCAATGCAGAAAATACAGCGGATGCTTGGCAGGGAGATCGATTACAGTAACACCTGGATGACCGTTACCGATCTGCTCATCGACGATATGAAAAGCCAAAAGGTTATATTGCGCAGTGATTACGATTATCTGGATCGTCGTTTCCGCACGACTATCGATGCCTATTTGTCCAATTTTATTGACGACAGTAGGGTCACAAAAGGTGATACCATCGATACTCCATCCGGCCAGCCCGCGTCAAGTTATAACAAGTGGGGGCTTGAAAACGCTATTGAGCTGACCATCTATAATAAATATCACCGCTTTGTCCTCACCCCGTATATGTTCTATTCCCGCCAGGACGATAGTTATCTCAATAACATTTTACGGGGCACCTTTTTGTATGATTACAGTCTCTCCGAAACCTTCAGGCCGTATAATAAGCTTCGCTATGATACAGTCGTTGAAGAAGTCGACGGACTGCGTCCCAGTTTTCTACGTGAAACTATGGGGATCTCTGCAGTCTATAAATATGTCAATGGCAAGCTTGGCTTCGGTTTTGAACAAAATGTCCAGGATCCTTCCGAGGCGGCGATGTACGGTGTTGAGCTTATCATCGGTGCCCGCATTCCTTTTCTGTCTCATTTTACGTATGCTTTCGATCTTGACACCTTTACCGGTATCCTTGACGAAGACGGTGGCCCGTGGCAGATGAGGAGTGAAATCAATAACGGTATATCGGCTCACTTAAACAGCTATATGAGCCTGTCGTTCAGGCATAAATATTTCTTTTTTAATGAAGGAGTGACCGGTGAAAGTTACCAGAATTCTCAGTTTATTACTTCGTTAGATTTTAAGAGCGACTGGAAATTCTGGTGAGTTGGCTGTCTGCTGGTCACTAAGATGGCCGGAACAGTAAAGATTCTTTTATATAATAAAGAGACGGTTGTATGCCTATTTTTACTATCTTCATGGCATTTCTTGTTGTATCCGTCATTGGGCTTACCTGGGTTTTTATCTATTATTTTGCCAATTCTGTCGTGGACAATCCTGACGGTATCGCCAAGGTAGTGGGAAACTGCGGTGATACCATGGAGATTGGGCTGCAAATCAAAGATGGCAGAGTTACGGCCACTCATTTCTGGACCAACGGATGTTCGTTCAGTAAGCATTGTGGGGAGGCGGCGGCAAACCTTGCTCGTACGAAAACTATCGCTGAGTTGCAAAAAATAAATATGGTGACCATCATGGACGAGGTGGGACAGCTCCCGGAGACCCATCTGCATTGCGCGCAATTGGCAGAAATCACTTTGCAGCGTAGTCTCGAGAATTATTTTGAGCGCCTGCAAAATCAACCTTCAGTAGCGTAACCCAGGTAAACAGGAAATAAGCAGGGATTTTTTTCAATGCCCCTCAAGAGGGTATTTTAAAAAATAACAGGAATGCAGGAGTAATTGAAAATCATTCTTAGATCCGGTATTCTCACTTCAATCAACGAAACGTTTTTGTAACAAAAGGAGGGAGTATGAATTACCCGGTTTGGTTTCTGCCGGAGACCGGTGGAGGTTTTCTTATTGCGCTGATCTCGATCCTTCATGTATTTGTTTCCCATTTTGCGGTTGGCGGTGGCTTATACCTGATTTACGCCGAGAAAAAAGGGCTGAGGGAAAAGAGCCAGCCGATTCTTGACTTCACTAAAAGACATGCCCGTTTTTTTCTCCTTATTACCATGGTATTCGGGTCGATATCCGGAGTAGGGATCTGGTTTATTATCGCCCTGGTCAATCCTGCGGCCACCTCACTTCTTATCCATAATTTTGTCTTTGGCTGGGCGGCTGAATGGGTGTTTTTTACCGTTGAGATCGCCGCGGCTTTTGTCTATTATTATATGTTCGGCGGGATGGATTCGAAAACGCATCTGCAGGTGGGTTGGCTCTACTTTATTGCGGCCTGGATGTCCTTGGCGCTGATTAACGGCATAATCGGTGTCATGCTGACCCCGGGAAGCTGGGCCGAAAATATGGATTTCTGGGCTGGATTTTTCAATCCCAGCTTCTTTCCCTCGCTGGTTTTTCGGACCTTTATTGCGGTGATGATTGCTGCCTGTTACGGCTACCTGTCTGCCTCGTTTACGACGGACAGTGATGTCCGAGTAACCATGACCAGGTTTTCGGCAAAATGGGCGTTGATTTCCCTGGGCATCGCGTTTATTTCCGGATACTGGTACCTGTCGGTGCTTTCCGAGCAAGCGCATGGCCTGGTGATGGGTAAATCTCCCACCATCGTCGCTCTTTTACCCTGGGCTGGAGGAGGTTTACTCTTTTTCTTGCTGGTGATGCTGGGTGCCGGAATTATTCGTCCGACTCTTAACCTCAAACCAGTCGCCTGCATGGCGATGGTCAGCGCCTTGCTGGTCATGGGTGGCTTTGAGTGGACCAGGGAGGCCGCCCGTCGACCCTTTGTGATCAATGAAGTGATGTATTCCAACAGCATCCTGAAAAAGGATGTGGCTGATCTGAATGACGTTGGCTATCTCCAAAAAGCCATCTGGGTGCAGAATAAGGAGGTATCTGAGGATAACTTTGTTGCAGCCGGACAGGAGCTCTTTATGCACCAGTGTTATGCCTGTCATACCGTTAACGGCAGGAATAATGATATTGTCAAGGCAACCAGCAGCATGAGTTATCGGGCGCTGGTGAGCTATATCAAAAAGATCCATGAAATCCGTTATTTCATGCCGCCTTTTGCCGGCACGGAAACGGAGGGCAAAGCGCTGGCCGCCTATATTGCCGGTGGGCTGCATGGAAAAGATGTGCAGGAACCACAGCAGGAAATAGGGGTTGCAGGTGCTGTAAATGGTGCAGTCCTGTTTGACGAAAATTGTGCCTCTTGTCATGCGGTGGAGGATTTGACCAGTGCTCTTGCAGGAGAGGACAAGACAGAAATTGTTGAAAAACTGAAAACACTTAATGAAATATCCGATGAAATGGAGCCCTTTGGTGGCACTGAAGAGGAGCATAAGACTTTGGCCGATTTTCTCAGCGGTATGAAAAAAGGAGGACAGTAATGGATTCGCTTTTTATTCCGCTGCCGGACACTCTACCTGTCAGTTGGGGCTGGTTCCAGTTCCTGTTGCTGTTGACTTTTCCTCTGCACCTGCTGGCTATGAATGCCATGCTGGGTGGCCTGGCGATTGGTATTGTGCAGCATATCAAGGGAGGTGCTGTGCAAAGACAGCTGGCGCATCGCATCGCCATCGCCCTGCCGCTGGTTATCGCTTTTGTGGTTAATTTAGGCGTTGCTCCGTTACTTTTTGTCCAGGTTCTGTATGGCCAATTCCTGTACAGCAGTTCGATTCTGATGGGGATTTTCTGGATATTGATAGTGCCGATATTGATAATCGCCTATTACAGCGCATATCTTTATGATTTCCGTTTCACTCAGCTCGGCTCGGCTGGTCCATGGGTCGCGGTGCTCGCATTTTTACTGCTGGTTGTCATCGGCTTTTTCTTTTCAAATAATATG
>RCMY010000716.1_pt1 | contig 31651 bp, 23 predicted proteins | sample 2041341 | NCBI WGS metagenome assembly RCMY01 (sample SAMN09708234, study PRJNA481090) | Marine sediment metagenome, whole genome shotgun sequencing project. | reverse complement strand
AAATATTATATTCTTGACCTGTCGCCGAACAACTCGATGGTGAAATACCTGCTCGACCAGGGCAAGACCGTGTTTATGATTTCCTGGAAAAATCCCACCGCAGAGGACCGGGATACCACCATGGATGACTATCGGAACTTTGGCGTAATGGCGGCACTGGACGCGGTTAACGCGGTGGTGCCGAACAAAAAAGTCAACGCGGTGGGTTACTGCATAGGCGGCTCGCTACTGTATATCGTTGCAGCAGCCATGGCTAGAGACGACGACGACCGCCTCAAAAGCATCGCTATCTTCGCCTCGCAGGCCGATTTCAGCGAAGCCGGCGAAATTCGCCGCTTCCTGGGCGAGAGCATCCTTGCGTCGCTGGATTCATTTATGCAAAAACGCGGCTATTTGGGCGTTGAAAACATGGGCGGCGCTTTTATGGCGCTGCGCTCCGCTGATCTAATCTGGAAGCCTGCAGTAGACCGCTACATGCTCGGCAAGGAGTCTTTCATGAACGACTTGATGGCATGGAATGCTGACGGCACGCGCATGCCATACACCATGCACAGTGAATATCTACGCACGTTGTACATGGACAACGACCTCGCCGAGGATCGGTTTACCGTGGACGGCAAGACCATTTCCGTTAGTGATATAAATGTACCGTTGTTCGTGGTGGGAACGGTAACCGACCACGTGGCACCGTGGCAGTCGGTATATAAAATTCATAGCCTTAATCAAAACAACGAGATCACTTTCCTGCTGACCTCGGGTGGTCATAATGCCGGCATCATCAGCGGCCCCAGCCATCCGCGCCGCAGCTACCAAATACACACCCATAAAGCAGACGACAAGCACATTGATCCGGCTACCTGGTTTGCAACGGTGAAAACCCAGCCGGGCTCCTGGTGGCCGGCATTTAGCCAGTGGCTTGACCAGCAAATGACTGGCAGTGACAAGCCGCCGGCGATGGGAGCGCCGCGAAAAGGCTATAAAGTGCTGGGCGATGCGCCTGGGAAATATGTGCTGCAGCGCTAGCGATTAGCAAGCAACTACGTCACCTTGATCGTGAAATGGTGAGCTAAATCAAGCACATCGTCGGTGACGCGGGTCAAGCGCTTGCTTTCGTTGACCATAATTTTCAGAAAATCGCGCCGTTGTTGCAGATCGAGTTCAGGTTCGCTGAGTAGAATCTCGGCAACGGCGCGTATCGACGTTAGTGGGGTGCGTAGCTCGTGACTTACCGCGGATACGAACTCGTCTTTTAGCTGCTCAAGTTCTTGCACACGCGCACCAGCGGCATGCATTTCACTACTTGACGCTTTAGGTTTTCCCTGGGGCTCGAACTCCATACTACTCACACATCACCTTACTTGAAATGAACCAACTACCAATAGGCTAGCTGGCGCGGAACGAGGTGACAAATGTTATTTTCTACCGTATGCATGAATTTTTTTCAGCCGTTGGCCTCGAATTGCTGCAGTAGTCATACGCATATTCTATAACTTGTTAAGCGTTACCCGGAGGATGGTGCAGATGGTTTTAGCGTGAAAAAGAACCGACTGCCATGACCTGGCTCGCTCTTAAGCCAAATGCGCCCCCCATGATGCTCGACAATTCGTTTGCAAATCGCCAGGCCCAGCCCGGTGCCTTTGGGCTTGCCCTGTTGCTGGTCGCTGACCTGCTGAAACTTATCGAACAGCGTCGCGTGGTGTTGGCGCTCAATGCCCGGCCCGTTGTCGGTGACGCATATACTTATCTCGTCATGCTTATGCTGCAGGCTAATGCTCACTTTTCCGTGATTTTCCTCGCTAAACTTCGCCGCGTTGGAGAGCAGGTTGATGATCACTTGCAGGACGCGGTCTCTATCGATAGTGGCAGCGACTGGCCGCTCCGGCAAATCTTTGCGCAGCTCAACGCCGCGCTGCTGGTATAGCTGAAAGACTGAACTGACGGCATCTTCGATTAGCTGACGCACATCGACCTGCTGCATGTTCCAGTCCATGCGGCCGGATTCGATCTTGGCGAGGTCGAGTACGTCGTTGGTGAGGCGGGTCAGGCGTTCGGTTTCGTTGACCACGATTTGCAGAAAATTCTGTCGCTGCGCTAAATCGAGCTCTGGTTCGCCAAGCAGTATCTCGGAAAATGCGCGTATCGATGTGAGGGGAGTGCGCAACTCGTGGCTTACCGTTGACACAAAATCGTCTTTCAAGCGATCAAGTTCTTGCAAGCGCTCGTTGGCGGCGCGCAACTGCTCACCCACGGCTTCAAGTGCTGCGGTCTTGTTTTCCAGTTGATGGCTGTATTCCATGACTTGTGACGTCTCGTCAAGAATATCCATCACGTCCGCTATGTTCAGCGTCTGGCCCTTGAACAGGGTGGAGATCATAACGCGCGCGCTGGCAGCTCCAATTACACCAGCCAGCAAACGTTCGGTATGGCTGACCAAATCAGTAGACGGCTCGGCAACTTTTAGCTGCTCGAAATTCATGCCCTGTTGGCGGGCATAAATGGCAAATGTTTGCTGCGCTGCGTTTTCACCGATAAAGCGCGCAACCAGCGCCTGCAAATCGGCAGTCTGCACGCTGCCACGCCAGATATTTATTTTATGTTGCTCGCCTTCAAACACATTAACAAAGGCGCGTGCTTGCAGTGCCTCCATAGCACCAGCGCGGCTAAATAACGATACCGCAATCAGCAGTAGCGTATTAGCGGGCAAGGTCCAAAATATGGCGTGGGTAATATGGTCCAAACCGGACACACCGAACAAGGCGTGAGGCTTCAACAGTGCAATACCGAACAAACCCTCCTCGATAAAGCTCATTGGCAGCCAGCCTGAATTGGCGAAGGAGGGCAGCAACAGGGTGTAGGCCCAGAGAACAAAGCCGGTCGTTAAGCCTACCAAAGCGCCGCGCCGGGTAGCACCGCTCCAGTAAATGCCAAGCAATATCGCCGGCGCAAACTGGGCTGCGGCGACGAATGACACCAGGCCGGTAGTGACCAGCGCAAACGACTCACCGACCAGCCGAAAATACAGATAAGCTAAAAACAGAATAACCACGATAGCGCTGCGCCGAATACCCAGCACCAGCCGCGTTAGATCTTGCTGCTCTGACGTGTGCAGGAATTTCCTGCGCAGCAATACCGGCATAACCAGTTCGTTAGATACCATGGTCGCCAGGGCGATAGTGGCGACGATGACCATGCCGGTGGCCGCCGACAGCCCACCGAGAAACACTAGCAGTGTCAGTGCTTCCTGTTTTTGCGCCATCGGAATAGTGAGGACAAAAGTATCAGGGTCGACTCCGGCACCGGGAAACAGCAGCAAGCCGCCCAGCGCCAATGGCATTACAAACAGATTAATAGCTAACAAATACAGCGGAAACAGCCAGCTCGCCTTGCGAATATGCGCCTCGTCGACGTTTTCCACCACCTGCACCTGAAACTGACGCGGCAAAAACATGATAGCGAACATGGAAACGACGATCAGCGAAAACCAGGCGGTGTAGCCACCGGGCACTGCCTCCATGGTCAATAAACGGGATAATTGAGGCGCGTTGGCGACCTGAGAATATATAGCGCCAGGACCGTCGAACACGCCGAAGGTGACGTACACACCAACAGACAGAAAAGCCACCAGCTTGAACAGGGATTCGAAAGCGATAGCGGCGACCATGCCTTCGTGGCGCTCGGTCACATCGACCTGGCGGGTGCCAAACAAAATCGTGAATGCTGCCAGTAGCAGCGCGACATAAAACGCCGTGTCCTGCCAAATAGCGAGATCATCGGAATGTTTGGGCATTACCAACTCGGGATACTGTTGCACGATAGTGTAGCTATTGGCGACGGCCTGCAGCTGCAGCGAGATATACGGCAGAATGCCAACCACGGCGATAATCGTAACCAGCCCGGTCAGCAGCGCGCTTTTACCGTAGCGTGAGCCGATAAAATCGGCGATAGAAGTAATGCGCTGAGTTTTGGCAATGCGAATGATTTTACGCAGCACAACCCACCACATTACCGCCATCAGCGTGGGCCCAAGATAGATCGGCAGAAACCCCACCCCCGTGCTGGCAGCGCGGCCGACGCTGCCGAAGAACGTCCAGGCAGTGCAGTACACCGCTATCGACAGCGTATAGACGTAGGGGTTACTGATAATGCTGCGCTTGGCAGCGGCGCGTTTGTCGCCAAAATAGGCGATGGCGAATAAGATGCCGAGATAGATAAACGCGGCGGCGAGGACGACGCTATTTTGCAGCATCGTCGGCGTCTCTGTTGCCGTACTGCTTGCTTGAACTGGAATTGGTTTCTTTGCTCTCTCCTGCAAGCAGGAATCTGACTGTCAGGATAATCAACAACCACTGAACAAATAGATAAAGATGCAGTAGCGGCACGCCAAACAGTAAGGTATCGGCAGAGAAAATTGCCAACCAGGGATAATTCAGCGTTAGCAACAGGCAAAAGGCTAGCAGCAAAAGCCGTTGCTTGCGCAAGCTCATGGCCTAACGATACGCATCTAACGCGTCCTGCAGGGTGATGATGCCACGGGCCTCTAGCAGGTCAATCAACGCGAGTAATACTTTAGCGGTCGCCATGCTGTCTCCCAGCGCGGTGTGGCGGCCAACAATGTCGACGCCCAGCCTGGCGATGATAGCATCCAGCGATTGCTCGACTTCGTGGCCGTGCAAACACACTGATAGCATCAAGGTGTCTAATATCTGGTTGTCGAGGCGCACACCCGAATGCACTTCGCGGCGGCGCAGGAATTTCATATCGAACCAGGCATTGTGCGCGACTAGTACGGCATCGCCGACGAAATCGCGGAAGCTGGGTAATACCGAGTCAATCGGTGGCGCATCCTTGACCTCCTCGTCGGTGATGCCGTGAAAGCGAATCGAGTCTTTAGGGATGCTGCGACCCGGATTAACCAGTTGGTCAAACGATTCGCCCGAAAGAATACGCAGGTTGACCACGCGCACAGCCGCTATGGAAATCACCTCGTCGCCTTCCTCCGGATTCAAACCGGTGGTTTCGGTATCAAACACGACATAATCGAGATCGCGCAGGCGTTTTTGGCGAATGGCGCTGCCGGCATCGCCATGCTTATTCAAGTCGAAATCGTACACCATGGGTCGCGGCGGCAACTTTTGCGGCTCGGCCTCCCACTGACGCGCGGACGCCGGCAGTGGAATTCTAACGAGTGCGCAGTCGTCAATGCGTGGATGCGGCTGACTCCACAGTTCGCTATCATGCTGGCGCAGCACCTCATTGACCGTCGGCGAGCCGACCACATCGGTTAGTAGTTCTTCCTGCCAGCCCAGCAGCGTCACGCTGGGTATCGCAGTGCCACTCCAGGCGAGGTCGAGATAGACATTGTTGTCGCCTAGCAGAACTTCCAGATCGAATTCCGTGACGGCCAGTTCTGCGTGTATTTTCTGCAGCAGGAAATCAACCAGCATCACGATAGCGTGACTGTCGAGCGTCAGCCATAAGGGCGTGCCGGTCATGGTGACCTGCAGTGTACCGGACTGCTGCAGGCGGCGTGCAACCGTATTGATCAGATCCGCCGAGTAGATGTCGGTCATCTGCCATTCACCGCCGACAAATTTGCGCGAACCGGTGGCGACGCTATCCATCAGTTCACTCAGCTTGCAGCTTTCGTCGACAATAAGCGTTGAGAAAGCGGTCCGCTGCGCGGCCGGCATATCGTCGAAGGTAACGATGTTTTCTGCGGCGGCGCGCAGGTTGGCCAACGGCCCGCGCAGTTTTTCCAGCGTGCTATTTAGCAGTCGATTGCGTTCGCGCAACATGTTGTGGCGCGCCGTCACATCGTCGAAGGTTAGAACAAAACCCTGACCCTGCCCCGCATCCTGCGCTGACTCTTCGTGTGCCGGCAGCAAGCCCAAGTGGCAAAACAACATGCATTCTTTGTCCAAAACCGAGCATATGAAGCCGGCGGACCCAGCTTCTGACTGCCTGCCATCGCTCGACTTCAGCATTTCGAGGGTATGTTCTACTGGCTCTCGTGGCAGCAATTTGTATAACGACCGACCCAGCCCCAAGGCTGGGTGATGGTCGAGAAGGCGGGTTGCAGAAGGGCTGTAGAGTACCAGCCTGGCATTCGCGTCGCAGACTAATACGCCCTCTTTCAAACTGCGAATGACTTGTTCGAGCTGCGCTCTTAGTGTATCCACCGATTGCGCGCCGGTTTTTAAGGCGCGCGCGATCTCGCGTCGAGACTTGGCTATTTCATCGCCCAGTGCGTGAATGGCTTCCGGCACTGCACCCAACCCATGGTTTGCCGGCAGCTCCAGTTCATGTACGGCGTGGGTCTGCATAATAATGTCTGCACCACGTTTGACACTGGCTAGCGGCCGCAGAATGGTTGTTTCGATGCGTCGCCACAGCACCAGCTGCACTGCGGCAAACACCAACACCAGCGCGACAACTATCCATATAAATAGCGATGACGCGCACGCTTGCGGCAGGTAAGTCAGCGCCGCCAGCGCCGCCAGTGCTGCCATCATTTGCAGCGCTATTGCCAGCCACAACGCCGATCTACTCACCCCCGCTCACCTCTACTCACCTAGGATAGCCCTCACCTTGTCGACTACATCCTGCGTTGAAAACGGTTTGGTTATGTAGTCATCGGCGCCCAGGGCGATGCCTTTCTCGCGCTCCACATCACGTCCCTTGGCGGTCAGCAAGATGATGCGAACCGCTGCCCACTCGGGGTTGGCGCGAACGGTCTGGCAGACGTCGAAACCATCCCGCTTAGGCATATTCACATCTAGCAACACCACGTCGGGTGGAACTGCGGCAATGCACGTTAGCGCCGCATCGCCATCGACCGCGGTTTGAACCTGGTAGCCGGCACGCTGCATCAAAAACTCCAACGACAGCAGAATATTCGGTTCATCATCAACAAGAAGGACTTTTTTTGGCATGTCGTTGCACCTTATATTGCGGTAAACGAATAATTAAACATTCGTGCGAACTTGGCAAATCTAAATCGCAGCGCTTATATTGTCTCGCTCTTGTCTTTCAACAACTACGGCTCCCTATAATGAACGAAGTATTTCAACGCATGTTGCTCGTTATATTCAATCTTCTCAATACGGTACTGCTATTCCTGTTTCTGCTGCAACTACCCTATGGAGTAGACTCCCTTGTCTCCAGCCTGACACATTGGTCAGAATTGAGCCCCGGCATTAACATTGTCGCTGCTGTTGCATTCGCCGTCGCCACTGCTGCCTTGCTGCTGGTGCAGCGCCTGCCTGGCAGATTCAAAAGTAGCCTGCTGTATTTTCGCCGCCAGCATGCCCATCCCGGCCACCGCATCTTCTTTGGCGGCAAAAACCCCGGCTTCGAGCGCGAGCCACTTTTGAAAGCCCACCCCGAGATCCATGATTCGGCCTACAACCCGCAAGTGCAGATGCAGGTTTGGCAGCGCCTGTATCAACAAAACGCCAACAGTGACCTGGTCGTCGGCACGGCCGGCAGTTGGCGCCTGTTGCGCAATCTGTATTTAGTGTCAGTGGTTTTTCTCATCTGCTTTTTTGGCGCATGGTCACTAAACCTCGGCGTGCCCACGATACTGGCTATGTCGTATCTGTTCATTTATGGCACGCAAACTATTTTTCTATTTTTCAGCGCTCGCAAAACCGGTGAGCGGCTGGCAAACAATGTGCTGGCTGCAGCGCTAGGGATCAAGCCCTAAAACGCCGCTCACGACATCCTTGTCTACCGCGGCATAGCGCACGTCCTGTACATAAAAAACCCCGCACACAGGCGGGGTTCTTTGTTACTGCATCAGCGTCCCTGCTAGCGCATAGCTGCTAGTGTGTAGCTCCACCCGCTCCTCTGGGCGTACGCACGTCTTCCACCAGATGCTGAATATGCTCCGGCACAGGTTTTGTCATGCTAGACACCAGGAACGCGCTACCGAAGTTCAACAATGCCCCAATCGTACCAAAGGCTTCCGGTTGAATGCCAAGCAGCCAGTTGTCAGGCGTGCTGGCAAAGGTTTCGGTGCCCGGAATGAAGAACCAGCCTTTGTACAAGAAGATGTACACCATGGTGCTGACCAAGCCGACCAACATACCTGTGGTCGCGCCGATGTTGTTCACTGTTTTGGAGAAAATGCCCATCATCAAGGCCGGGAAGATCGATGCCCCCGCCAGACCAAACGCCAAGGCGACCACCTGCGCCGCGAAGCCGGGCGGATTCAGGCCCAGGTAACCGGCCACCAAAATTGCTCCGGCCATGGCGATACGCGCCGTTAGCAACTCCTGCTTCTCGTTTATGCCTTTCATAAACATGCCTTTGCATAAATCGTGCGATATGGCCGACGAGATCGCTAACAGCAACCCAGCCGCCGTCGATAGCGCGGCAGCGAGGCCACCGGCGGCCACCAGCGCGATCACCCAGTTTGGCAACTTGGCTATCTCGGGGCTGGCCAACACGATAATGTCTCTGTCCACCGTGACCATTTCGTTGCCTTTCCAGCCGAAGCCCTCGGCTTTGGCGGCAAACTCCTCATTGGTGTCATCGTAATACTGGACGCGGCCATCACCGTTCTTGTCTTCAAACGCTAACAAGCCGGTTTTTTCCCAGTTTTTGAACCAGTCTGGACGCTCGTCGTATGCCAGGTTACCGTCAGGTGAACCGACCGGACCGGTTTGAAAGGTTTCAGTGATGTTCAAGCGTGTCATGGCACCAAGAGCGGGTGCTGTGGTGTACAAAATCGCAATAAACACCAGCGCCCAACCGGCGGAAGCGCGGGCATCTTTAACCGTGGGCACCGTAAAAAAGCGCATAATCACATGCGGCAAACCCGCCGTACCGATCATCAGCGACATGGTGAATGCAAGCATATTAAAAGTCGACATTTTCTGCTCGGTATAAACTGCAAAACCCAGGTCGGTAATCACCGCATTCAAATGATCGAGCATATAGGTGCCGCTGCCATCGGCCATGGTCGCCCCCAAGCCAATTTGCGGCAGTATGCTGTCGGTCAGGTTTAACGAGATGAATACTGCCGGCACGGTGTAGGCAAAAATCAAGACGACATACTGCGCAACCTGCGTGTAGGTTACGCCCTTCATACCACCCAGCGTCGCGTAGAAAAAGACGATGACCATACCGGTATATAACCCAGTTTCGTATTCCAGCTCGAGGAAACGCGAAAAGGCCACGCCGATACCCTTCATCTGGCCGATAACGTATGTGATCGAAGCGACAATCAGGCAGATCACCGCCACCAGGCGGGCTGTCTGCGAATAGAAGCGATCACCGATAAACTCCGACACGGTGAACCTGCCAAACTTACGCAGATACGGTGCCAGCAACATGGCGAGCAGCACGTAGCCACCAGTCCAACCCATCAAATAGATGGAGGAGTCATAGCCCATGAAGGCGATTAAGCCCGCCATGGAAATAAACGACGCAGCCGACATCCAATCCGCGCCGGTCGCCATGCCGTTGAGCACCGGGTGTACGCCGCGACCGGCGGCGTAGAACTCGCTGGTGCTGCCGGCACGCGCCCAGATGGCGATACCGATATAGAGGGCGAAGGTCGCGCCCACCACAATATACGTTAAAGTTCTCAGGTCCATTTTTTTATCCTCATTTTAAAAGTAAATTCTGCATCGCTTTCATTGCGCAGAATTCTTACTGTTTGTTGCCAGCGGTGCAGACTTCATGCGCTGAAGGCTTTTTATGCGCTAAAGGCTGTTAGTCTTCGTGGACGTCAAATTTGCGGTCCATCACACTCATGCGCTGCATATAGAAAAAAATCAAGCCTATAAATGAGTAAATGGAACCTTGCTGGGCGAACCAAAAACCCAGGTGGTAACCACCAATCTGAATTGAGTCCAGCATGGGGCGTAAGATGATGCCGAAGCCGAACGATACGATGAACCAAATGATTAGGCAGATAGCCATTAGCCGTTTATTGGCCTTCCAATAGGCGTCGCCGGAAAGGTCTTCTGTGCTCATGTGAGTACTCCTGGAGTTTTTTAGTCGTTTGATTATGGGAGAGTAGACGCGTCGCGTTGGGATCTGGTTGAGATCTCGCGCTGGCTCTTACCTCTACTTTGTCAAGTTATAGTGCGCCGTAGGGGAAAGTTGCGGTATTAGCGGAAGGTCTAAAACTGCGCGACTCAATAGCGTTGCCTAATAAAATCCTGTATGTCCTTAATCGCCATAAACGCATCTTTCAGACGATGCGTTTCCAGCGCCGACAGCCCCTGCAAGCGTATCTTGTTGTCGGCTATTTCACCGGCCTTGGTTGCGCTGATCTGCTCACGCAGGCGCAGTTGCAGCAGGAAACGATAGGTCTCTGCCATGGATTGCGCGCCGTCGCGGCTTAGTTTTCCGGCGGCGGCCGCACCTTCCAGCCGCTCAAAGGTGGAGCGCGAACGCACACTCGCCTGCAGGGCAGAGTAACGGGCGATGGCGACAATGGCTGCCACCCCGCCTTTTTTTAAATCCACCAGGCCTTTTTCGGTACGGATACGACGCAATAAAGTTAATGGCGGCGGGAACTCGTAGGCCATTTTCGACATATGGGCTAAAAAAATACTCTGCGAACCGGTCTCGAACAGCACGCGCTCAAGAGAATGCAGTGACAGCTCGCCGTGCAGTATACGAAAGTCAAAAAACACGCAGGCTTCCAGCAGGGCTTTGGGGTCGGGCGAACTGACCCAGCTTGCAAACATGGCCTCCCACTCTGCCAGCGGCTTGCACCAATTAGTTGCCATATAGCCGCCGGGGCATGGCGGTATACCGGCATTGATCAGGCCGCTGACGGCCTTTTCGGCCAACGCCTGGAAGTAGTGCCGCGCCTCTTCCGAGTCCTCTTTATAAACCAGTGCGTTGTCTTGATCGGTGAGTAACATTTGCTCCATACGACCTTCGGAGCCGAACACAATCCAGGCATACTCGGTGGGCGGCGGACCCAGCTCTTCCTCGGCCAGCATTAGCAGGCGTCTGATCAGCGTTGCGTTCAGGCTGGCGACCGTGCGGCCGATCTGCGCTACATCCAGCCCGCCTTTGTGCAGTGTTTCGACGGTGCTGGCAACGTTTATCGCATAGCGGCTCAGCGTCTTATCGGGGTCGTCAAGATGCTCAATTTGGCGCAGAAAATACAGCGGGTTACGGGCCTGATGGCGCAGTAGATCATCGGCACTGATGATGCCGGTTATGTCGTCATTCTGCTGCAACGCCAGATGATGTACATCGCGTTCCAGCATGAATAGCAGCGCAGAGTACACTGGTGTGTCTACCGATAAAGAGTGCACCGGCTGTGACATCACGTCGGCTACCGGGGTTTCGGGGCCACGATTTTCAGCCAGCACGCGGGTTACGAAGTCACGGTCGGTGACAATACCAGGCGGCTCGCTGATCACCAGTACAGCATCCACATAACTCGCGCGCATGGCCCCAGCCACTTCGGCCAAGGTAGCCGTTGGCTCAACCTTTACCAGCCCCTGTATCACCAGGTCGCCGATCAGGGTGGTAAAGTCGCCGCTTAGCGTCGGCATTTCGAAGCGCGAGGAGCGGCGTAGCCCTTCGCTTAAATTCTTCAAAAAAAACTCTGCAAAACAGGCGTTTTCAAGCAGCGAACGAAAGATCTGCTCGGGAATGCGGTATAGCAACACCGCCTCCTCAGCCACCAGATCGAACGACGAGGCGTCCTGGTTAAGCATGGAAACATGGCCAAAGATTCCACCCGGCCCGAGTACATCGGCAACCTGGCCGTTTAGCACCAGGCGCACGGCACCGCTGCGAATAACGTATAAATAGTCACTGGGAGGGCCATTCTGGGCCAGCACATGGGTGCCGGTCTTTATCGGGCAAGCCTCGAGATGTTGCGCAACCAGCTGCAATTGCTCATCATTCAAACAATCAAATGGCGGCAGCGCTTTAACAAACTGTAGCTGCTCGTCTTCGCTCTCAGGTACTTTATCCATCCATGCCATCCATCAGTGCTGACCGCTTACGCGTTAAGAGAAACGTGCGCCGGCAACACGCCGAAACGGCCGTCACCCACCAGTTCGAGTAATTCCGGTTCAAGCCCTGCGTAGAAATATTCCAGCTCAACACCGGCTGCCTGCAAGCGCTGAAGGCCTTTACCACAGGTCATCGGGTCTTTATCCACCAGACCGATCACAACACAGGCAATACCGGCTTTGGGGATCAGCGCTGAGCATACCTCGGCAGGCTCAACGGTATCGCCTTGATAGCGCTCGGCACAGGGTTCAAGGGTGACATAGATCGTTGCACCCTTTGCGCTAGCGCCGGCACGCCGCAGCGCGATTTGCTCAGCGTGCTGAACGCGCCAATGCGGCGGCGCTTCGCGGGTTTTATCAACCTGGCGGCAGCCGCGACCGACTATTTCATCATTGTTTACGACCACCGCGCCCACGGTAGGATACAGACTGGACTGACGCGCTTCAGCGATCGCCGCCGCCATGAATTTTTGCTTCGTTGCCGGGTCAATTTTTTCGGAAAAAAGCGCCAGCAGTTCGGGGTCGACGTTGGCCCAGGCGTAAGGGTTAGCGACGCTATCCGTACGCAGAAGATGGGCGCGGTTTAAGCTCGGCAACAGAGATTTTAAGCGCTTCATGAACTGGCCCATTGGCTATGTACCCCGATTCGCAACTAAAGTCGCTCTTATAAATTGTTCGATCAAGCGGTTTGTAGCTGTTGGTGATGCGTTCATCGGCGGTGGGGCCGGTCAGAAAATCTAGTTCAAAATGGCTACCCGGCGTTGCCGCCATTGCAGTGCAAGGAATTGTGAGCACAGCCAGCGGGCCAAGTTAGCAGCGGGTAGATTTTTGCGGCGTTGTTTTGTTGGTCATCGCGACTCCCCGTTTCCGGTTAAATTCTTCGTGGAAGCTATACTGTAAGCTTGCTTAATTCAAAGGTATTAGCGGAAGGTCTATTTTTACCGGGCCTTGCCACGCGCTAGCGATACAGCAGCGTAGTTAAGTAGACTAACTTCCAATAGCATAACAACTGTAAAATAAGCTATTGCGGCTTGTTGTTCAGCGCTTTACTATGTAATCAGATCATAAACACAGTTACTCTTTTATATGTTTGTTGCGAAAAAATTTATAATTGCCGACGATCATCCTCTATTTCGTGACGCTCTTAAGAGTGCGTTACAGCGCGCATTTCATGGCATAGAGCTGGCCACGGCAGACTCCTTCGCCGCACTGCAGCACGCAGTGCGCAGCCATGACGACAGCGACTTAATTCTGCTTGACCTGCATATGCCCGGCGCGGTTGGGTTTTCGGCATTGCACTATCTTGGGCTGCAATACCCGCATATTCCGGTCGCCATGATATCAGCCAGCGAGGGGCCGGACGTCATGGCCCGAGCGCTGCAGTTTGGTGCCGCCGGTTTTATTCCAAAATCCGCGGAAGTTGCTGTGATTGCAGACGCGATAACGCAAATTATCGCCGGTGAACGCTGGCTACCCGACGGCGTACAAGAACGAATTAATCGATTGGGGCACACCGAATCCGACTTCAATGAGCGCATCGCGGCACTCACACCAAAGCAGTTTCGCATTTTGATGATGCTCAGCGAAGGTAACCTGAACAAACAAATGGCCAATGAAATTTGTGTTTCGGAGGCCACAATTAAAGCGCACCTGACCGAGGTGTATAAGAAGTTGGGCGTCCACAATCGCACCCAGGCGGCAACCATCGCGGCCAGGCATCTGCAAGTTGAGCCGCCCGACCCAATCGGCTCATATGTTAAACCGGCTGCCGCGCTGCACTAACAAATTCCTGAGCAAACTACGCAGCGCACCCGGGTTAACCGGCTTGCGCAAATAGCGGTAGTTTGCAGCAAGCACCTCCTGCTTTACCTCGGCGCTAAAATCGGCGGTAATCAGTACGCTCGGTATCTGCCCACTGAAATACTGCTGCAGGGTATGCATGACATTTATTCCAGTCTCACCACTATCCAGATGATAATCAACCAGCATGATATCGGGAACTCGCCGCTGCCGGGCTAAGCCGATAACGGCATCATTCTCAGTCCGAGCGGCGATCACCTCACAGCACCAGCCAGTCAGTAGCGTACGCATAGCATCCAGTACCTGCTGATCGTTGTCGATACACAATACCAACATGCCTGCCAAGCTGTTGTCGGCCTGCGCGCTTGATACTGACGTATGACTGGCAGCAGGTAATTGCCGCACTGGCCTGGCGCTGAGAGGCACCTCTAAAGCGAACACCGTGCCTTTACCCGGCGTCGAGCGCACAGTAATAGGATGTTGCAATATGTCGCTGATGCGTTTCGCGATTGACAGCCCCAAACCCGTGCCTTGCTGCTGCACGCCATGCGGTTGTGCAAGCTGCTCGTATTCGTTAAAAATCTTCTGCAGGTTTTCGGCGGCAATGCCGCTACCGGTGTCCCACACTTCTATTCGTAATTTGGGCTGACCAGTTTCGCTATCCTGCCGCCGGCAGCCGAGTAATACGTGCCCTTTCTGGGTGTAACGCAAAGCATTGGCAAGAAAGTTTTGCAGCACGCGGCGCAGCAAATGGGCGTCGCTGCGAATATGCAACGAACACGGCCGCATGCTTAGCTCAATATTGCGCTGCTGAGCAATGACGGAAAACTCTTCGGTCAATTTATTTAACACGTCGCTAACGGCAACCGTTTCAACATTGGCCTGCAGGGCGCCGCTGTCCAGCTTGGAAATATCAACAAGCGTACCCAGCATTTCCTCCGCCGACTGCAGCGCGTTGCAAACACGGCCGGTCAGCCCCTGGGGGTCGTCGACGGTTTGCTCTAACGCCGCGGTGTACAAGCGCGCTGCACTAAGCGGCTGCATCAAATCATGGTTAACCGCGGCCAGAAAGCGGGTTTTGTCGATATTGGCCGCACGTAATTCATCGTTAAGCCGCGACAACTCCAGCGTGCGCTCACGCACTCGCTGCTCCAGATTTTCGTTAATTTCCAGCAGTTCCCGTTGCGTCTTTTTGTGTTCGGTAATGTCGCTGAAGCTGGTCACATAGCCGCCGTCTGGCATAGGACGACCCTGTATTTCCAACACCATACCGTCGTTACGCTGGCGTTGGAAGCGGTGCGGATTGCCCGCCTTGATATAGCGCAAGCGCTTGTTTACTTGCTCTTCCACCTCACCCGGACCGCACTCGCCGTGTTCTGCGTTGTAGCGAATAATATCTGCCACCGGCCTGCCCACATAAACAAACCCCGCTGGAAATTGAAACAGTTGTAGATATCGTCGATTCCAGGCAACAATGCACTGGCCTTTATCAACCACGCTAATGCCATGGTCAATATTCTCGATGGTGGTGCGCAACAACGCCTGATTAAACTGCACCGCCTGCGAAGCTTCATCAACAATGCTGACAATGTCTTCGATAGGCATGTCCAGTTTCTTTAATGCAAAAGAAATCACCAGTCGCGCCGACGACGCCCCGATAGCACCCGCCAGCAAACGCTCAGTAAAGCGCACCAGTTCGGTGTCGGCTTTTTCGCTCGCGAGTAACGAGGACTCTATGCCATGGGCGTAGTCGGCAAAGGCGTTGCGGGTATTACCCTCGCCAATAAAGCGTTCCGCCAGCAAACGCAGCTCGCCGACCTCGACTGAGCTCCACCACGGCAGCCCCTCCAACGCGCTGCCGCCTGTCAGCGAATGGGTAAAGTTGGCCGCCTGCATGCGATCGGTTAGACGCGGGCTAGCGCCCAGCGAAAAATACACATAGCAAAACCCATTTGCCGCCAAACTCCAGATCAGGCCATGGGTGATCGGGTCATAGCCTGCGAGGCCAAACAACGCATGTGGTCGCAGCGCTTGAATGTTCCACAAACCGTTTGCAACAAAGCTCGTAGGTAGCCAACCAGCGTCTGCCAGCGACGGCAAAAAAAGGCAATAAAACCACACCGAAAAACCCGCGATCATGCCGTAAAGAGCACCTTTACGATGACCGTGTCGCCAATACACGCCGCCAACAATAGCCGGCGCAAACTGAAAGGCCGCGACGAAGGTAATCAAGCCAATCGACGCCAGCGTCTCTATACCGCTGATGTTGCGATAGTATAGATAGCTGAGAAACAGGATCGCTATGATAGCGCCGCGACGGATAAACAGCAGCAAGCCAGTCAGGTCCTTACGTTGCCTGAGGTGTAGCCGCGGCACCTTAAATAGCAGCGGCATGACGATATCGTTGCAGACCATGATGCTGAGTGCAATAACGGCAACAATCACCATGCTGGTAGCCGCCGAAACCCCACCGATAAACGCCAGCAAGGTCAATGCGGTATTTTCTGCGTGTATGGGAATGGCCAGCACGAGCATATCCGGATTGACGGCCTGGCCTTTGAATACCAGCGATCCGGCAACGGCTATCGGAATGACCACCACGCAGGTGATAATCAGATACAGCGGAAACAGCCGACGCGCGACCTGTAGATGCGAATGGTCGATGTTTCCCACGAAGGTCATGTGAAATTGACGCGGCAAACAAAAAATAGCCACCGCCGCCAGCAGCATCTGACCCAGGAAACTTGCCTGCAGCACGTCTTGCTGCAACGAGGGGGCGGTCAGCAGACGCTTAATCTGGGGATCATTGCTAGCTCGCAGCGCTAAGTCATCGAAGCCATCGAAAACACCGTACACCGCAAATAAACAGATGCAAATAAGCGCAAACAGCTTGACCACCGACTCGAACGCAATCGCCAGAGTGATACCTTCGTGGTGCTCTGACGCATTGACATAACGGGTGCCGAACAAAATGGCGAACAGCGCCATCACCATGGCGACGTATAGCCCGGGACTGCTCCACAACGAAGAAGATAACGGTACTAGTTGTGCGTCAAGCGTATTGCTCGCCACCACCTGATAGCTTAACGCCACCGCCTTTAGCTGCAGCGCGATATAGGGCAGCGTACCCAATATGGCAATGATGGTGACGAAGGCCGCCAGGCTCTGGCTTTTGCCGTAGCGCGACGAAATAAAATCGGCGATGGTGGTAATGTTGTGCTCTTTACAAACCGTTAACACCTTCTTGAGAAAGTGATAACCAAATACGTACACGAGTATCGGCCCCAAATAAATTGCCAGATATCGCCAGCCCCCGGTGACCGCCGTGCCGACGGCACCGTAATAGGTCCACGAGGTGCAATATACGCCCAGCGACATGCTGAAGATCAAGGCGCGATGCGGCAGCGGCCGGCCCTGCTGCATGCGCCGGTCACCATAGTAGGCAATGCCAAACAGCAGGCTGATGTATGCCAGCGAACACAGAATTAGTAACCAGCTTTGCAACATAAGCGTTATTTTTCGGCGTCGCGGGTTTTCATTATGGCATTTTAAGTCATGTAGCAGATGATAAAAATAGACTATTGTCTATGCAGATTCGGCTTGAAACTCTGCGCGGAGGATATAAGATTGCTAGCCTCCAAAGAAACGACTTGCCACGCCAACCAGGAGCCATCATGCTTGAGATAACAACGCACCCTGTAAAGGAAGAATTTAAAAGCACAGCGCACATCACCGAAGAGCAATACCACGAGATGTACAAAGCCTCACTCGAGGATGCGGATACGTTTTGGGCAGACCAGGCAAAGCAATTTCTAAGCTGGGACAAGCCGTTCGACTCGGTTTGCAAGTATGATTTTGAAGCCGGTGAAACCAGCTGGTTTGGCGGCGGCAAACTGAACGTTAGCGTTAACTGCATAGATCGCCATCTGCCCGAGCGCGCCGACCAGGTCGCGATCATCTGGGAAGGCGACAATCCCGAAGACAGCCGCAGCATTACCTACCGCGAATTACACGAACAGGTATGCCGGTTCGCCAATGTACTGAAACAGCGCGGCGTGAAGAAAGGCGACCGGGTGTGCATTTATTTGCCGATGATTCCAGAAGCGGCCTACGCAATGCTGGCCTGTACCCGCATTGGCGCTATTCACTCTATCGTGTTCGGCGGCTTTTCGCCCGAAGCGCTGAAAGACCGCATTCTCAATTCGGACTGCCAAACTTTGATTACGGCCGATGAAAGCGTGCGCGGCGGTAGAAATGTGCCGCTCAAAGCCAACGCCGACAAAGCATTGAGCGAGTGCCCGAATGTGAGTACGTGCATAGTCGTAAAGCGCACGGGCGGTGCCGTTGAATGGCAGGCGGACCGGGACGTGTGGCTGCACGAAGCGATCGAACAGGTTGCTGCCGACTGCCCGCCTGAGTCGATGGACGCCGAAGACCCGCTGTTCATTTTGTACACGTCTGGCTCCACCGGCCAACCCAAGGGCGTGCTGCATACAACCGGCGGCTACCTGCTGCAAGCCGCGATGACACACAAGTATGTGTTCGACTACCACGACGGTGATATTTACTGGTGTACGGCCGACGTTGGCTGGGTGACGGGGCATTCGTATATTGTGTACGGACCGTTAGCGAACGGCGCTACCACACTGATTTTCGAAGGCGTTCCCACCTACCCGGACGCGTCGCGCTTCTGGCAGGTGATCGACAAGCATCAGGTGAATATCTTCTACACCGCGCCGACGGCATTGCGCGCCCTGATGGGACAAGGCGACGATTTCGTCAAAAGCACATCACGCAGCTCGCTAAAACTGTTAGGTTCGGTAGGCGAGCCGATTAACCCGGAAGCATGGGAGTGGTACTATCAGGTGATTGGCGAAAGCCGTTGCCCCATCGTCGACACCTGGTGGCAAACCGAAACCGGCGGTATCATGATTACGCCGCTGCCCGGTGCCACCGCCCTGAAACCCGGTTCAGCCACCCTGCCGTTTTTCGGCGTAGAACTTGAGTTACTGGACCCTGAAGGCAATATCGTCAATGGAGCGGGCGAAGGCAACCTGGTGATTTCGCGCTCCTGGCCGGGCCAGATCCGCTCGGTATACGGCGACCATCAACGCTTCATGGACACCTATTTCTCAACCTATAAGGGCTACTATTTCACCGGTGACGGCGCACGCCGCGACGAAGACGGCTACTACTGGATCACCGGCCGGGTAGACGATGTACTCAACGTTTCTGGCCACCGTATGGGCACGGCTGAAGTAGAAAGCGCGCTGGTATTACACGAGGCGGTTGCCGAAGCGGCGGTTGTGGGTTACCCGCACGATATCAAGGGCCAGGGCATTTATGCCTACGTGACGTTAATGCAAGGTGTGGAACCGTCGGACGAATTACGTGCTGAGCTGGTGAAGATAGTCAATAAGGAAATTGGCCCCATCGCCAAACCGGACATGATTCAATGGTCACCGGGCCTGCCTAAAACCCGTTCCGGCAAAATCATGCGCCGCATATTGCGTAAAGTGGCTGCCAATGAACTGGAAAATCTTGGCGATACCAGCACGCTGGCCGACCCTTCGGTAGTAGATGAAATCATTCAAAACCGTATGAACAAGTAAGCCCGATGCCAGGCGCAACGTTATGTTGTGCATTCCTTAACCACACCAGGGGTGCTGCTTTAAATGCGCCCCTGGTGACCCGCCAAGCCATTCTGCAAGCGCTAGAAAACGCTAAAAATCATGCCTGATAATCTGCTGTCTGAGACAGTAAGCGGTACATCAACACTAACGCCGACAGCTCATCTCAGCGGAACGCAGGGTAGATCCAGTGCATAGCAATCGGCACGCAAATCGCACTTCTAGAGTGTTGCAAGAGATGGCTGCTTTTCTCACAGCGTGTTAACAGCCACATAACATGCCCTTTAGCAAAACGAAAATAATGGGAGTCATCGGGTGAAGCTGGAACGCGTGGTATTCGGTTTTTTCGTTGTGCTTGCGCTGGCATTGAATGTTGTTTTCGTCAGTGGCAACTTTGAAACGCCGGAACATCACAGCGTCTGGGTGTTAACCGTCGCTATTGTCATTAGCCTGATAGCTACCGGCCTGAAGCTCGGCGATCGCACCCAGGTAGGATCGATATTACTTGCCACCAGTCTGGTCGCCGATCTGCTGTTAATCACTTCGCGGGTGGTGTGGATCGTGCTGGTGGACGACAGCGATACACCCGAACCGCACGCCATGGCGGCGATCGTATCGTGGGCCAGCGGTGCCCTGGTGGCGAACCTGATCTCGGTAATCGTACTGGTATCCGACGCACTGATGTCGCGCCGCTAGGCGATGGCCAAGACGTCGGATCTGAATCGCGTCACCGCCGTCGTACTGCGGTTTACCCGCGGTCCGATACTGGTGATAGTCGTCGTGTACGCGGTTGGCATTATTGGTATGGCACTGATGCCGGGTCAGGATGCGGATGGTAATCCGCACCGGATGAGCCTGTTCCACGCATTTTACTTTTTTACCTATACCGCTACCACCACCGGCTTCGGAGAAATACCGCAGAATTTCACTGACGAGCAGCGGCTGTGGACCATTGTCTGTCTGTACATGGGCGTGGTCGCGTGGCTGTATGCCATCGGTTCGATCATTAAGCTGGCCCAGAATCCTTTTTTTGTAAACGCCGTTGCAGAGCGGCGCTTCGCCCGCAGCGTGAGGCAAATATGGTCGCCGTTTTACATCGTCTGCGGATTCGGCGACACCGGCTCGCTGCTAACCCGAGGGTTCAGTGACCACGGTCTGATCGCGGTAGTTATTGACGACGACGAAGAGCGCATCAAAGCGCTGGCGCTACGCGACTATATCGATAGAATGCCCGGGCTATGCGCGGATGCCAGTGTGCCGCAACATCTGGTAGACGCGGGCATCACGCTGCCGAATTGCCTGGGCATCGTCACCTTGTCACCGGATGAGGATCTTAATCTGAAGATTGCAGTGATGGCGCAGTTTTTGAATCCCGCTATCCAGGTCATCTGCCGATCGACGTCACCCCGCCAGCAGCAACATCTGGAGGCCATGCAGGGCGTCAGCGTTATCAATCCGTTCGAATTGTTTGCCGCGCAACTTGGGCTCGCGGCGAGCGCACCACAACTGTACACCTTAAGCGAATGGTTTGTCGGCGCGCATGACACCAGGCTGGATAAACCCCGCTATATTCGCCAGGGACCCTGGGTCTTGTGCGGTTACGGGCGTATGGGATCGTGTATACAACGGGAATTTGCGATGCGTGGAATCGCCACCAGTGTAATTGATCCGGACGTTGAGGAGGTCGCCGCGGCCCAGCAAACCATTTGCGGTCACGCCGATGCAGAGACGCTGAGGGCAGCGGGGCTGGACGACGCGGTGGGTCTGGTGGCCGGCACTGACAGCGACACGAATAACCTGGATATTTTGCTTAGCGCGCGGCGCTTCAAGTCCGACGCGTTCCTGATCGTCCGCCAGAACCAGCACGAGAATGAGCTGGCGTTTAATGCCGCTGCGGCTGATCTGATCATGCAGGCGAGCCTGCTGACCGCGCGTAACATCCTGCTGCGTCTCATTGCCCCGGCGCTACAGGCAGTCATCGACCATCTTAAATCATCCGATCCAGAAGTGACCGCTGAGCTGGTGCAACGGCTGCAGCAGAGCTTCGGTGCAGAACAACCGCAGCTACTAAGCATCACGACAGGGAAAGACACGCCAGCTATTGAGCAGGTCAGAGACAACGGCCTGGAACCCCGCATCGCCGACATCATCCGCGATCCGTCCGAACGTTCCCGAGAGTTGGTGTGCGTGCCACTTTCACTGACGCGCGGCAGTAACACCACGCTGCTGCCGCCTGCTGCAGAATGCATCCAACAGGGCGATGCCTTGTTGTTTTGCGCGTCAGATGGCGACGCGCGGCGGGTTCTTGCCACTCTCAAGAACCCGCGACGACTTAACTACCTGATAACGGGCTACGAAGAACCGAGCAGTCATGTCTTCAAATGGCTGACCCGGCGGTTACCGCGCATAGACGAACTGGCCAGGCGCCTGGAGGAGTGACGGCATAAACCGGATAACTGACGACATAGACTGCACTAGCAGCGCTAAATTACCGACTTTAGGCTAATTGCTCTTTGCCTGTACATGCGTAAGCTGTTTCCCATTTGATCACGATTCCGTTAATAAACAGGAGTAGCAATGACCACAGAGAAAGCCAAAATCATTTACACGCTGACCGACGAAGCACCTTTGCTGGCAACCTGCTCGTTGCTTCCCGTCATCAGAACCTTTGCCTCTGCCGCCGACGTTGATATTGTGAAAAGTGATATCTCGGTGTCGGCAAGAATTCTTGCCGAGTTCTCCGATTACCTCGAGGACGACCAGAAGGTTCCCGACAACCTGGCCGAGTTAGGCCGCATGACCCAGCTTCCCGATACCAATATTATCAAGCTGCCCAATATCAGTGCTGCCGTTCCGCAGCTAATGGCAGCCATTGCGGAGCTGCAGTCACACGGCTATAACATTCCGGATTACCCGGAAGACCCGCAGACTGAGGAAGACAAAATCATCCGAGACCGCTACTCAAAAATTCAGGGCAGCGCCGTCAATCCGGTACTGCGTGAAGGCAACTCCGACCGGCGCGCACCGGCGGCGGTAAAGCGCTATGCCCGCAAAAACCCACACTCGATGGAGAAATGGAGCCCCGCCTCGCGCACCCACGTTGCCCATATGCACAGCGGCGATTTCTACTCTAGCGAAAAGTGCATGACTATGGACAAGGCCTGCGATGTCAAAATGGACCTGGTCACAAACGACGGCAAGACCATCGTGCTGAAAGAAAAAACCTCGCTGCTGGAAGGCGAAATTATCGACAGCATGTTTATGAGCAAAAAAGCACTGTGTCAATTCTTTGAAGAGGAAATGGAAGACGCAAAAGAAACCGGCGTCATGTTTTCACTGCATGTGAAAGCCACCATGATGAAAGTCTCTCACCCGATTGTATTTGGCCATGCGGTAAAGATTTTCTACAAAGACCTGTTCGCAAAACACGGCAAACTGTTTGACGAATTAGGGGTGAACCCGAACAACGGTATCAGCAGTGTCTTTGAAAAAATTCAAAGCTTGCCGGGCTCTCAGCAGGAAGAAATTTTGGAAGACATCCATGCCTGTTATCAGGGACGCCCTGAACTGGCGATGGTCGACTCGACCAAAGGTATCTCCAATCTACACGCGCCCAGCGACGTGATAGTCGATGCATCCATGCCGGCGATGATTCGCGTGGGCGGCAAAATGTGGGGGCCGGATGGCAAACTGAAAGACACTAAAGCTGTTATGCCAGAAAGTACTTACGCCAGAATTTATCAGGAAATGATCAATTTCTGTAAGACCAATGGTGCGTTTGACCCCACCACCATGGGCACCGTGCCTAATGTTGGTTTGATGGCGCAAAAAGCCGAAGAGTACGGATCGCATGACAAGACTTTTGAAATACCCACAGCTGGTGTGGCTCGCATCGTTGACGACCAGGGCAATGTCCTGATTGAGCAGAATGTCGAAGAGGGCGATATCTGGAGAATGTGTCAGACTAAAGACGCACCGATACGCGATTGGGTAAAACTGGCCGTAACCCGCTCGCGTCAATCCGACACGCCTGCCGTGTTCTGGCTCGACGAGTACCGCCCACACGACGCGGAATTGATAAAAAAAGTAAAACTGTACTTGCAGGACCATGACCTGGAGGGACTGGATATTCAGATCATGTCGCCGCTGCGTTCTATGCGTTATTCGCTGGAACGCATCATTCGCGGTAAAGATACTATCTCCGTTACCGGCAATATTTTGCGGGATTATCTGACCGACCTGTTCCCCATCATGGAGCTGGGTACCAGCGCAAAAATGTTGTCCATCGTGCCGCTGATGGCTGGCGGGGGCCTGTTTGAAACGGGTGCGGGCGGTTCGGCACCCAAGCACGTTAAGCAGCTGGTTGAAGAAAACCACCTACGCTGGGATTCTTTGGGCGAATTTCTGGCCCTTGCCGTGTCGTTGGAAGACGTCAGTCTCAAAACCGGTAACAGCAAGGCTAAACTGCTGGCAACCACACTGGACGAGGCAACCGGTAAACTGCTGGATAACAACAAATCGCCGTCACGCCGAACCGGGGAGCTGGATAACCGTGGCAGTCATTTCTATCTGGCCATGTATTGGGCCCAGGCACTGGCTGAGCAAACCGAGGACCCCGAGCTACAAGCTCATTTTGCTCCTTTGGCTAAAGCGCTGGCCGAGAATGAACAGAAAATTGTTGCAGAACTTGCTGCCGTACAAGGAAAGCCGGCTGATATTGGCGGTTACTTCGTTGCTGATCCGGGAAAAACGAAGGCCGTTATGCGTCCCAGCGCAACTTTCAACGCGACCTTAGACGCTGCCCAGAGGTAGAAAGCGCACGCTTGCGACGCGTCGTGCGACGGCAAGAAACGCCCCCAATCGCTGCTGGCCTGTGCTTTGTTGACGCGTTGTTGCGTTGTCGCTAAAGTCGCTTACTGAAATTACATTGTAGGAGTAACGCATGTCGAACGAAGGCTACCACGAACCGATAAATGAGCTGTCGGATGAGACGCGCGATATGCATCGCGCCATCACCTCCTTAATGGAGGAGCTGGAAGCCGTTGACTGGTACAACCAGCGGGTCGACGCCTGCAAAGACGAAGAGCTGAGCGCAATTTTGGCCCATAACCGGGACGAAGAGAAAGAGCACGCCGCGATGGTATTGGAATGGATACGTCGCAAAGATCCAACTTTCAACGATGAACTCAAGGACTTTTTGTTTACCGACAAGCCCATCGCGCATAAATAACGGCTGTAGCGTGCGCTGTGGGTTGCGTGCCTCAGCGCCACCCTCCTCTACACCACGCTCCTGGCGCGCACTGGCGTGACGCGCTCTACACAGCAGCTCTATACCGCAATCACTGTCTTATCTTGCAGCAGTTCGCACAAAGCGTCGTAAGCGAGAGGAGCGCTAAAAAAATAACCTTGTAACTGGTCGCAGTTATTGTGCTGTAGAAAATGCACCTGCTCCAGCGCCTCGGCACCCTGTGCGATAACGTTCAGCTCCAGGTTTTTAGCCATAGTGATCATCGCCTTCATGATGCGCGCATCGGCGTCGCTATTTTGCAGGTTTTGCACGAGGCTTTGAACGATTTTAACCGCGGCAATTGGCAACCGCTGCAACTGCGGGAACGACGAATAGCCGCTGCCAAATTCGTCTAGCAGGAATGCCGGCCCGAGTTTATTCACCGCGCGCATGCTGGCGCTTAACTGTGTCACCTGCGCCATCATCGCCGACTCGTTGAGCTCAAACTCAAGCCGCGTTGCGTCAACACCCGTGTGCTCGAGCAGGCCCTGTAACTCGGTGAGGAAGCTATCATCCTGCAGTGTTTTCACCGACAGATTCATGGCAATCTTCAACGTTGCCCCCCCCAACCCGTTCAGCGCGGCCAATACCCGGCATGACTCGCGGATCACCCAATAGTCAATTTGAGTAATGAGGTTGGTATTGCTTGCTACGGCCAGAAAATCATTTGCCTGCAACAGACCGCGCCTGGGGTGCTGCCAGCGCAGCAGGCTCTCCAGGCCAATTATCTTGAGGCTGCTTAAATCCAGTCGTGGCTGAAAATACAGCACTAGCTCATCGGCTTGCAGTGCGACCGCTAACTCATCTTCTACAAGCTGTTGATTAATTGCCTCGGTATTCATTTTTTCGGTATAGAACCGGTAGGCGCTGCCAGGTACACGCTTGGCCTGATACATAGCCATGTCGGCATTGTTAAGTAAGGCATCAACGCTTTTACCGGCCTCCGGATATTGCGCAATGCCAATGCTACAGCCGAGCAAAATTTGATTGCCAGCAACCGGAAAGGGGCGCGCAATGGTGTGCAGAATTTTCCTGACAACGTTGACGATGTCGGCAATGGAATGCAGGTCTTCCAATACCACTGTAAACTCGTCGCCGCCCAGGCGCGCCACGCTGTCGGTTTTACGCATACAGGCCGCCAGGCGCTGGGCAATAATGGCGATCAAGCGGTCACCGACTGCGTGGCCATAGCTGTCGTTGACTTTTTTAAAGCCATCGAAATCCAGAAACAGCAGCGCCACCGCATGATTGCCGCGCTCGGCGCGCTGAATAGCACCTTCCAGCCGGTCACGAAATAATACCCGGTTCGGCATGCCGCTGAGGGCGTCGTAGTGCGCCAGTTGAGCCAGCTTTCGCTCGCCCGCTTTTCTGTCCAGCGCATAGCGGATTGCGCGCTCAAGCACACGCCTGTCTACCTGATCTTTGATCAGGTAATCAGCAGCGCCGGCTTTGATGGCAGCCTGATCAAGCTCGGCGTCCATCCGGTCGGTCATTACAATGATGGGAGCTTTACAACCCTGATGCGTGGCGCTGGCCAGTAAGCGCTGGCCATCCGCCGGCAAATAGTCCAGCAGAATGATATCGTGGAGCTGACTGAGCATGGCCTCCATTGCGTAGTTCAAATCACTGCACCAGGTGAGCTGGTATCGGCTGGGGCTGATCGCTGCAAGCATATGGCATAACCGCGCGTAGTCTCTTTGCGCGGCGTTAATGAAGAGAATTCTAATTTGTGGCTCGGCTCGACATTGCGGCTCAGATGTAGAGAGAGTTGTTTCGCTGTGGAAGTGCAATACCGAAGGCATGCAAAAACTATCTTACATTTAGACTAACTTTGCAATCAGCAAAGCGCTATCTTAGCGATTGATTTTTTCATTCTTAGTCACTGCGCATGTTGCTACAATATGTCGCTTTTTTGCTGGTACAAATGACTCGTCCTAATCCCCCACAACGCGAAGCGATTCGATACATTGATGGTCCTCTGTTAGTGCTGGCTGGCGCCGGTAGCGGTAAAACTCGCGTGATCATCGAAAAAATCGCCTACCTGATTCAGCAGTGCGACTATTCTGCCAAGCGCATCACCGCCGTCACGTTTACGAATAAAGCGGCCCAGGAAATGACCCAGCGGGTGCGCGCCAACCTGGGCGAGCGTGCCAAGGGACTGAGAATTTCCACGTTTCACGCGTTGGGGCTCAACATCATTCGCGCCGAGCTGGAAGCGTTAAACCTGAAGCGCGGATTTTCTATTTTCGACGCGCAGGACTCGATGGCCCTGCTGCAGGATCTGGCGCTGCAGGAGCGGTTGGGCGACTCTGAAGTGATTAGCACGTGCCAGCACCTTATCTCACAGTGGAAGAACGATTTACTGGGGCCGGAGCAAGTGTCGCAGTTGGCCGAAAACGGCGTAGAGCGCCAGGCCGCTGCTTTGTACGCAAAATACGAGCGCAGTTTGCAGGCCTACAACGCGGTCGACTTTGATGACTTGATCAGCAAGCCAGTGCGCCTGCTGCAAACCGATGCGACGGTGCGCGAGCGCTGGCAGAACAATATCCACTATATGTTGGTCGACGAGTACCAGGATACGAATACCAGCCAGTATCAGCTGTTGCAGCTGATCACCGGCAGCCGTGCGATGTTTACCGTGGTCGGCGACGACGATCAGTCGATTTATTCCTGGCGCGGTGCCCGACCGGAAAATCTGGATATTCTGCAAAGCGACTATCCGCAGCTGAAAGCCATCAAGCTGGAGCAAAACTATCGCTCCACGCAGACCATTCTCGGTGCGGCCAACCACCTGATTGCAAATAACCCGCACAGCTTCGAGAAACGCCTGTGGAGTGAACTGGGACTGGGCGAAAGCGTTCACGTCGAGCGCCGCGCCGATGAAAATGACGAAATCGAGTACGTGGTCAACGAAATTCTCGACCACCGCCTGCGCCATAAAAGTGAATTGCAGGACTTTGCCGTGCTGTATCGCAGCAACTTCCAGGCGCGGCTGCTGGAAATGCGCCTACAGGCCGAGCAACTACCGTATCGCATCAGCGGCGGCACGTCGTTTTTCGCGCGCAACGAGATTAAGGATTTAATGGCGTATTTGCGGCTGTTGATTAATCCGGTCGATGACGGCGCGATGCTGCGCGTGATTAATACGCCACGCCGTGGCATCGGAGCGCAAACGCTTGAGACGCTCGCCACCTACGCCCAATCACGCGACACTGGCTTGCTGGCGGCCTGTTCGGAAATGGGCTTGACCAGCCTGCTGGAAGGCAAAGCCTTACACAAAGTCCAGCAGTTCGGTCGCTGGATGGAGGATCGGCAACGCGCGCTACAGCATGAACCGGTGGCGGCCATCAAACAGTTGTTAAGCGATATTGACTATGAGGACTGGTTGCTGCAAAACAGCAGCTCGACCGCCACGGCAGAGCGACGTTGGGCAAACGTGCAGTTTCTGATCAGTGCGATTGAAAAAGATGTGAAGGCGGCAGGCGATGCTGCCGAGATTGAAAAAATCATCGCCAAACTGGTGTTACGCGACCTCCTCGACCGGCAGGAAAACGAAGAGGACTTCGACCGTATCCAGCTGCTCACTTTGCACGCGGCCAAGGGGCTGGAGTTTAAACACGTCTATATTATCGGTTTCGAAGAAGAGCTATTGCCGCATCGTAACAGCGTTGAGCCGGCTGCCATTGAAGAAGAGCGACGACTGGCTTATGTGGGCATGACCCGCGCGCAGCAAACGCTAACGCTGAGCTACGCCGCCCGCCGCAAAAAATATGGCGAAGTTGTGGCCTGCGAACCGAGCCGCTTTCTTGAAGAATTACCGCAGCAGTTTATCGTCTGGCCAGCCAAAACCGCACTTAGCCCCGAACAAAACAAGGCGCGCGGCGAACAAACTATGGGTAGTTTAAAAGCTTTGTTTGATTAACCAAAGACAGTCGATAAACTGGCGATTCTTACAGATATGAGCGGTGTAACAGCAATGAAGAAACTGGCGCATGAGGCAGAATTGGTCAGGGAGGCTTTACGCGTAGGCGCGATTTATGCGAAGAAGCGCGGCGCGGGAGAGATAGAGGCAACCGACTCGGCAAAAATGAAAATTACGTATATCTATCGGTTGCTGGTACACGATAAATTGATACAGCCGTTGGCCGCCGGCCAGGAAAACGAAACTAATATGAAGCATAAACTGGCGCTGTGGATGCAGCGCCAGCTACCGGCGGACCACGCTTTACTTAAGTAAACTGCTTACTTAATTGCTTCGACAATATAGTCCACAGCGGCGTGAACCTCTTCGTCCGAGCAGTCCGCGCAGGTTCCCTTAGGTGGCATCGCATTAATGCCGTTAACGGCGTTGGTGTGTAACGTATCGATGCCCTTGGCGATGTGCGGCTCCCAACCCGCTGCATCGCCAAACTTCGGCGCACCGGCGACGCCGCTGTCGTGACAGGCCGTACAGCTCGCTTTGTAAATGTCTTCACCAGAACGCGGGCCGCTGCTGGCAGCGGCGGCAGCAACCACCTCGCTTGCGCAGGGGTCGCCCTCTATACATACATCGCCAGCCGGCTTAAGACGCTCAGCGATGGCTTTATCGGACTTTTCTGAAGCCTGTGCGACCATGGCAAAGGCGAGAATGACGGAACCTAAAATATACAAGTAAACACGTTTCACTAGATTAAACCTCTTTTTGCGCTTTTTACGGTCAACATCGGGCGGGCATTATAGCGTCTAAGTGGTCAAACTTAAATCTCGATGCTGTGAGAAAATATTACGAAACCGGCCGCAGGGAAGATCACTCTGCTGCGTTACAGGTATTTGTCGGTGACCGCGCCTTCCGACGCGGAGGCCACGGTTTTTGCGTACTTCGCCAGCAGGCCACGCGTGTAGCGCGGTGGCGGTGGCTGCCAGGCTGCGAGTCGCGCTTCGATTTCGGCCGCCGTCAGTATCACGTTGATCTGCAGTGCCTCGGCATCAATCTCAATTACATCGCCGTTCTCGATAATCGCGAGGGGGCCGCCCTCGCTGGCCTCGGGAGTGATGTGGCCGACCACGAAACCGTGGCTGCCGCCGGAAAAACGGCCATCGGTAATAAGCGCGACGTCGGCGCCCAAGCCTTTGCCCATTAACGCGGCTGTGGGACTAAGCATCTCGCGCATACCGGGGCCGCCTTTGGGACCTTCATAGCGAATCACCAGCACATCGCCCTTGACTACACGTCCATCCAGAATGGCCTGCAACGCCTCTTCCTCGGAATGGAATACCCGCGCGCTGCCAGCGAAACACAGGCCTTCCTTGCCGGTTATTTTTGCGACGGCCCCATCGGGCGCCAGGTTGCCACGCAGAATCGCCAAATGGCTGTTGCGTTTTATGGGGTTGTCAAAAGCGCGAATAATGTCCTGCGATTCTGAGTACGGTGCCACGTGGGCCAGGTTTTCTGCCAGCGTCTCGCCCGTCACGGTCAGGCAGTCAGCGTGCAGCAGGCCGCGTTCTAGCAGCATTTTCATCAGCGGCTGGATGCCGCCAATGGCGATCAGCTCAGACATCATGTACTTGCCGCTGGGGCGCAGGTCTGCCAGCACGGGCACCCGCTCACCAATGCGTACGAAGTCGTCCAGGGTCAGTTCTACCGCAGCAGCATGCGCCATGGCCAACAGATGCAGCACGGCGTTGGTAGAACCGCCCAGCGCAATCACCGTGACGATTGCATTTTCAAAGGCGGCGGAAGTCATGATATCGGACGGCTTAATATCGCGCTGCAGCAAGTTCAGCACTGCGGCCCCGGCGCGCTGGCAGTCCTCGGCCTTGGCGTTGGAAACTGCTTCCTGGGCAGAGCTGTTGGGCAGGCTCATGCCCAGCGCTTCAATCGCTGCAGCCATGGTGTTGGCCGTGTACATGCCGCCGCAGGAACCGGGGCCAGGAATTGCGGTTTCTTCTATCTGCGTGACCTCGGTCAGGCTTAGATCGCCGCGCGCATGTTGGCCCACCGCTTCGAACACCGAAATGATATCGGTGCGGTTGGCACCGGGCTGAATGGTGCCGCCGTAGACAAACACGGCCGGGCGATTGAGTCGCGCCAGGCCGATCAGGCAGCCGGGCATGTTCTTGTCGCAGCCGCCGATGGCTACCAGGCCGTCGAAGCCCTGACAGCCGGCCACGGCTTCGATGGAATCGGCGATTACCTCGCGCGTCACCAGCGAGTACTTCATGCCTTCGGTGCCGTTGGCGATGCCGTCGGAAATTGTGATGGTATTGAATATCACGCCCTTGCCGCCGGCAGCATCAGCGCCGGCGCAGGCTTGGTCGGCCAGCGCATTGATATGCATATTGCACGGCGTGACCATGCTCCACGTAGAGGCGATGCCAATTTGTGGTTTCTGAAAATCGTCATCGTTGAAGCCAACCGCTCGGAGCATGGCTCGGGCCGGTGCCTGCTCAATGCCATCCACAACCAGGGATGAGTGCTTACGTTTATTTGTCACAGCTGTGCTCCAGGAATCAACATGATAGTTCGCGACTCAAGTCGCGAATGATGTGCCAGTATGCGTTGCTGGACGAAGACTAGCCAGTGTGCCAGCTTGCATCGCGAAAGGTTTTCATCACAGCGGAGTGTGGTGCAGGACGAGTTGGAGAGCGGCAAGCTGCAGCGCTACTGCGTGCTGGACGGTGTGGTAGAGCGCTTTTCCGCAATCACCGCCAAACGTCACTTTGAACCAGTCGCGTTGAAAACCCTGCTTGAACAAGCACAGCAAAGCATACAGCCAACCGGCTCGTATCGCACCAACGGCAACGCTTAACAGTTTATTCATGCCGATATTATTAAACGACGGCCTACTTTAATTAGACTAGTTTCGTCCAGATCGGTATTATGCGCCCTCGCCGCGCCCGTAGCTCAGCTGGATAGAGTAGCGGATTCCGATTCCGTTGGTCGGGGGTTCGACTCC
>RCMY010002651.1_pt1 | contig 31659 bp, 26 predicted proteins | sample 2041341 | NCBI WGS metagenome assembly RCMY01 (sample SAMN09708234, study PRJNA481090) | Marine sediment metagenome, whole genome shotgun sequencing project. | reverse complement strand
ATTGGGTCTCTTGTGGTTGTGGTCGCAGCGATTCCCTTACTTGTCCTGCTTGACGTAGATTGGCCAACCCTGGTGTGGGTCGGGGCGGCTCTGGTGTTGATTGTCTGGCGGCACCGGGGCAACATTGCCCGAATGATGAGCGGCGGAGACGCCAAGGTGGTTGAAGTATGAATGTTGACGTCGTCGTTATTCCTGCCGCAGGTCGCGGCACCCGTATGCGACCGGCCACCCGGTCCGTGCCCAAGGCGCTGGTCACGGTCATCGACCGACCAACTATCCAATATGCAGTGGAAGAGGCCGCCCGGGCCGGAGTAACCGAGGCGGTCCTGGTCGTCAACCTCGATGCTGCGGCCGACATTGAACGCCACTTCGTCAATGAGGGTCCGTTGCCCGGTCTTGAGAACATGCGGGTCCGGCTCGTCGTGCAAGAGGAGCCACACGGTCTCGGTCATGCCGTTCTCACGGCACGTGAGGCGGTCGGCGATCGGCGCTTCTTCTGCGGCCTCGGCGACATGATCGCTACACCCAGGGCTCGATTCTACGAACAGCTCGAGCGAGGGTCCGGTGGTGGGTCGGCGGTGGCCCTCCAGGAGGGCGAGGGAGACTATTACGATCGGTACGGCATCGTCGGGGTTGCTGAACACATCGATGATCAGGTCGTGCAACTCGAGTGTGCGCTCGAAAAGCCGGGACGCGACCTGGCGCCGTCGAATCTTTGGCTGGTTGGCCGATACCTCTTTGGGCCGGAGGTATTCGACCATCTGGCTGCGATCGAACCCGGGCACGGTGGAGAGATTCAACTGACCGACGCGATCGATGCCGTTGCCCGCGGCGGGCAATGCCGCGGGGTGGTAATACCAGACGACCTTCTCGACGTTGGTAACCCGCTTGACCTGCTCAAAGCATCGACGATCCTCGGTCTGCAATCGGAAGAGTACGGGGAGGAATACCGAACCTTCCTCGACGGATTGAGCTAATGCGTCCGCTTGAGGACGCCAGACGCGACGTTCTGGCGTCCGTCGAGGCGCTCCCGATCGTCGAAATCGACCTGGACCTCGCCCACGGATTGGCGCTGGCGGTCGATGTCGTGGCAGACCGAGATGTCCCGCCCTTCACGAACTCAGCGATGGACGGGTATGCCATTCAAGCCGCTGATGTTTCCGTCGCCCCGACCGAACTGCGAGTGATCGAAGACGTCGCGGCCGGACACCAAGCAGTCAGAGCGGTGGTCTCGGGGACCGCAATCAAGATCATGACTGGTGCACCCCTGCCCGCTGGCGCCGACGCCGTCGTACGGGTCGAGGACACCGACCAGGTGGGCGACATGGTGTCGGTCAACGTTGTCGTCCAGTCCGGAACCGCTGTCCGGGCCGCTGGCGGCGACGTGACATCCGGGACTGAGGTCTTCCGGTCCGGCGAGGCCATCACGCCAGCGCATCTTGCCGTCCTAGCTTCGTTGGGGGTAGCTCGTCCCACCGTGCGGAGGCGCCCAACCGTGGCGATACTTTCGACCGGCGATGAAGTAGTCGGAGTCGACGCCGGGGAGCTACAGCCTTCCCAAATTCGCGATACGAATCGGCCGCTCCTCAGAGCTTTGTTAGCCGAGCTTGGTGCTGAGGTTATCGATCTTGGCATTGTTGGCGATGACGAGTCTGAGCTGCGCACCCGGATCGAGACCGGCGCCACCCGTGCCGACGCAGTGATCACGTCTGGTGGTGTGTCGATGGGGGAGTACGACCTCGTCAAGCAGATCCTGCGGGAACTTGGTTCGGTTGAGTTTTGGAAGGTTGCCATGCAGCCAGCCAAGCCCTTCGCCTTTGGTGATGTTGCCGGAACCCCGTTCTTTGGGCTGCCTGGCAACCCGGTGTCGGTCATGGTGGCGTTTGAGCAATTTGCCCGACCAGCCCTGCTCAAGATGATGGGTCATCGGTCCCTCTTCCGGCCCAGGCTTTCTGGAGTGCTGGTCGGTGGAGTGTCGACCGACCCGGAGAAGACAGTCTTTTCTCGAGTTGTGGCAGTCAACCAGAATGATCGGTGGGAAGCCCGCCTTGTCGGGGAACAGTCCTCGAATGTTCTCTCGGCCTTGGCGATTGGGAATGCGTTTGCCGTGATTCCACGAGGGACCGGCGATGTCGACGACGGCGGGAGCGTCGATCTCGAGATGTTTCGTTGGCCATCGACGAGGACCTACGATGAGGCCCAAGATGACCGATAACCTCACCCATCTCACAGACAAAGGAGACGTTCACATGGTCGACGTGTCTGCCAAGGACGTCACCGACCGCGTAGCTGTCGCTGAGGCCATCGTGGTTATGTCGGCGGGTACTTCCGATCTGTTGTTTGGTGAGGGACTGCCGAAAGGTGACGCGCTGGCAACAGTGCGAGTGGCGGCAATCATGGGTGCGAAGCGGACCCCAGAGCTCGTCCCTCTGTGTCATCCGGTGTCTTTGACATCGCTTTCAGTTGCTATCGAACGTAACCCGCAGGGAGCCCGGATCGAAGTTACCGCCAGGACGGCGGGCCAGACCGGTGTGGAAATGGAAGCTATGGCTGGAGCCATGATCGGGGCCCTGACGATGTACGACATGGTCAAAGGGGTTGAGCGTGGTGTCGAAATCGGGCCAGTCCGTCTGCTCAGCAAGGCCGGTGGAAAGTCGGGAACATGGACGCGTTCAGAGCGGTAGTCATCACGGTTAGCGACCGAACGAGTCGGGGAGAGACGGCCGATCGCTCGGGACCCGCCGCCGAAAAGATTCTCACCGGTCTCGGGTTCGTTTGTGCCTCGGCTCTGACGCCCGATGGAGTAGCTGAAGTCGAGTTGGCAATCAGGAATGCGATGGCGGATGATCCTGCTTTGATCGTCACCACTGGCGGCACGGGGATGAGTCCCAGAGATCTGACGCCAGAAGGCACGTCACGCGTCATTGATCGGTACGCCCCGGGACTGTCGGAAGCGATGCGGTCGGCGACGTTCGGTAGCAACCCCTATGGAATGCTCTCGCGGGGCGTCTGCGGTATTAGCGGTCGGACCCTTATCGTCAACTTGCCTGGATCGGTGTCGGGGGTTGAAGAATCTCTAACAATCATCGCTCCCGCACTTGGGCATGCAGTTGAGTTGCTACGATCTGGCGGGTCCGAACACTGAGGGGCCGTTTGGACAGGGATTTGTATATGGCTATTGTTGCATCGTCTGGCGGAGGTCATTAAGGGCGCATGGATTCCATTCTTATTTTTTTGCTTGTCATTGGCGGCGTGTGGGCGATATATCTCGTACCACCAATTCTCAACTCACGTAAGGAAACCCCGTTGGCATCGACGGCTGAATACAGCCGCATTGCCGCTCGGTTGAACTCGGTTCAAAACGAAGGCCAGTCGGTCGCAGCCGCGATGAGTCGCAGCGCAGTCCTGGCCCGTCGCCGTCGTACCCTCGCCACGCTGGCTATCGGCGCGATCACCTCGCTTGTTCTTGCTCTCACGACCCGCAGCATCGGCTGGCTATTTGTCCACATTGCGATTGATGCTGGCGTGGCCTGGTACATGGCCGTGCTGCTTCAGATCAAGCAGGCTCGTGGGCAGGATCTTCCGGTTTCGATTAGCAGCCCAGGAAAGGCTGCACCCACTCAGCTCGATCCGCAGCCAGTCCGAGTAGTCGCTTCGTAAGCAGCGAACGATGGGCGACCTCTCCGATATCGCCCGATTAGAAGACTCGGCTCGTAGCCACTTCGACGCTAAATTCTCCGCTCGCGAGGTCGGGATCAAGAATTCCCGACAGGCTATTCGTTTTTCGGCGAATGCGATTCGCAGCACCCATCGAGGAGAGTTTGAGGCCGCAACTCAGCTGATGGAGCAGGCGGCTCGTTTGCTCGCCGAAGCGAGGCAGCAACTGGCTGACCACCCCGACATTCTATATGCCGGCTTTTACGCCGATGCGACCAAGGAGTACGCCGAAGCCCGCCTCACCGCCGCCATTATCGCCGGTGAGGGCGTCCCGAGCCCGGAGGCCATCAACGTCGAGTGGGCGCCATATCTCAACGGTTTGGGGGAGGTAGTCGGCGAGCTACGGCGGCATCTACTCGACCGCCTTCGCTCTGGAGAAGTCGACGACGCTGAGTTGATCCTTCAGAGAATGTCTGACGTCCTCGATCTGCTGGCCGGACTCGACTACCCGGACGGCATGACCGGCGGATTGCGGCGGACCACCGATGTCGCCCGGGCCCTGATCGAACGCAGCCGAGCCGACCTCACGACGACTGTCGTTCAAGAGCGACTCATCACCGAGATCCGCAAGAGCCACGATTAGCCAGGTGACTCTCGGCTCAAACCGAGGCGTTATCATGGCCGCCACCATCGCTATGCGAAGGTGCCAGGGGATGTAGCTCAGCCTGGCAGAGCACCTCGTTCGCAACGAGGGGGTCACGGGTTCAAATCCCGTCATCTCCACTTCTGCCCGCTCTTGGAGTGGGCTCGGACCCGGGCTAGTAGCCGGATATCGGTAAGGTCGCACTCTCATGATCCGATTCAAATTGTTTGCCGCCGTGGCGCTGGTCGCCGTCCTCGCATCGTGCGGGACGGGCGCCGGTCCGATGGTCGCCAAGTCTGAGGCTTCGCTCGATCGGTCATCGACCACGACCACTGCTGGCGCGACGGTCGATACCACGGTGGCTCTTGCCGCCGAACCCGCCATGGTGACGACCACCGTGCTTGATGCCGAAATGGAGTCGGCCATTGCTGAACTCATTGCGTTGACCGAAGAATTGCGAGAACTGACATTTGATCGTCCGCCGTTGATCACGGTCGTCACACCCGATGAACTGGCTGAGCGGGTTCGGTTGCTCATCGAGGAGGAGTTGGTTCCTGATGAACTCGCTCGCGATCAGGCGCTGCTGGCCAGTCTGGGCGTATTGCCCGACGGAGTCGACCTTGGGGATCTGTACCTGGCGCTCTATGCAGAGCAAGTGCAGGGCTACTACGACGGGGAAACGGGCGAGCTGGTGGTCCCTTCGTCAGGAGACGGGATGGACGTGCTCGACAAGATGGTGCTCGTCCACGAGTTGACCCATGCGCTCACCGATCAGGCATTCGGATTCCATTCGCGGTTGGAGGTGCTCGTCGACGCGAATGAGTACGAGACGAGTGCCGCCCTGCGAGCCCTGGTTGAGGGCGATGCCACCTACACCCAGGCTCTGTACTTCTGGCAACTGCCAGGCGACGAGCAGATCGAGGGTATGGCGCTCATCGATGAAGGAGTGGCAGATGCACTGGCGCAAACCCCGTCATACATTGTGGATCTTCTCCAGTTTCCTTACAACGAAGGTGCCAGATTCGTCACAGCGCTCGGCAAACAAGGAGGGTTCGAGGCACTCGACTCGGCGTATCGCAACCCTCCAACGACGACCGAGCAGATCTACGACCTGGGTCTATTCGAGAGCGCCGAACCGGGGATCACGATCGACCTATCCGAGCTGGACCTGGATGGATATCGCCTGGCTGATAGCGGTGTCTGGGGGCGGGCGGGACTCGAAGCCCTGTTTGAGCCCTCGCTTGGGCGGTCAGCCCGACTGGCGGCCGAAGGGTGGGGAGGCGATCGCTACCAGGTCTACTTCGATGACGAGCAGACGGTTTTTGTCATGGTCGCGATAGGTGACACCGAATTTGAGACGGACGAGTTATTCGAGGGATGGTTGAGTTTTGTATCGGCCCAGGTTCCTTCGACTACTGCCGCCACTGTCGGGTGGACCGTCACCGGACAGGTTGCCGTGGTGCTTTCACCCGACGCAGCTGCGATGAAGCAGGCCGTCAGAGCGTTGGATATCCGACCAGCCAAATAGCGTTGAGACGGGTAGCAAGTCACCCACCTTCAACATCGATTCTCAATGCGATACCTTTTATCAGTGTTGTTTCCTTCCGTGTTGGAATTTGTGAGCGATGACTGGTCTTCAGGTCCCGTCTACGTGGCCAATTCGTTCTGGAGCAGATGGAGAGGGATTCGGGGAGTGCCTCCTGGGAGCGGTCTCATCATCCGTGGCAGGTCTGTACACGGCGTCGGGCTTTCTGCTCCTCTGCTGGTGATCGGCCTCGACCACAACGATCACGTGGTGCATGTTGCCCGGCTCGAACCGGGCCGGGTGGTGGGCTGTCGACGGGCAGTAGCGATGCTCGAGTTGCGGATCGACGTGCCCGCCCCGTCCATCGGCGCCGGGTTGCGTCGCGTGCCTAGGGTGACCTGATGCCAGGAACTCTCATCGTGTGCTCGACCCCTATTGGCAACCTCGGCGACATGTCGGAACGACTCATCGCGACCCTGCAGGCAGTAGACGTCGTGTACGCCGAGGACACCCGACGCACCGCCAAACTGCTCGCGGCCATTGGTTCGACCGCACCTCTGCGATCGTACTTCATCGGCAACGAGCAGCAGCGAGCCGTCGAGTTGGCCGAGCGGTTGGCTGGGGGAGACTCGGTCGCTTTGGTTTCAGACGCCGGTACCCCGGTGGTGTCGGATCCCGGATTGTCCGCCGTGCGGGCGGCCGGGGAAGTTGGTGCCACCATCACGGTCGTTCCCGGCCCGAGCGCCGTGACCGCCATATTGGCGGTGAGCGGGATGAGCGGTGATCGGTTTGTATTTGAAGGTTTTCTTCCACGTAAAGGCGATGACCGGCAACAGCGACTAGCCGACATCGCAGCAGAACAGAGGACCGTCGTGTTCTTCACGAGCGGTAACCGACTACATGCGGACCTTGAGGGCCTCGCCGAGTTCAGCGACTTGGCCAGATCAGTCGTGATCGGTCGGGAACTTACCAAGCTCCACGAACAGATTTGGCGCGGTTCGCTCGGTACAGCGGTCAAGGAATGGGCGTTCGCAGCGCGCGGAGAGATCACCGTGGCTTTGGCGGGAGCGACGACCCGGGCCGGATCTCTCAGTGAAGCCGTTGATGATGCGATGCAGCTGATCGATGGTGGAATGGCTATGTCAGAAGCCGTCAAAACGGCGTCTCGCCACCATCACCTCAAACGGTCCCAAGTCTACGATGCAGTGCTTGCCGGCAGAAAAGCCGGAGAGTCGACCTAGATTCGCAAGTCGTTACGACAAGTTGTGCAGATACCCTTTGCCTTGAAAGGGCTGACGTCCTCTGTGGAGCCACAGAAGGTGCACGTCGCCTCAAGTTTCCGAAGGACGATGGAATCCCCCTCGACGGCGATGGCGAGTTGATCGCCTTCTTGAATGCTGAAAAGCCTCCGAGTCTCAGCCGGAACGACTATTCGACCTAAATCATCGATCTTGCGCACCATACCCGTGTTCATGTCATCCTCCAGGTGAATCTGTTCTCAGCTCACCCTCGATTTCCCCGGCGGCTGACGACAACATGCTAACCGACGCCGTGACGCTAAACATCGAAATTGGCCCCTCCAAGAACAACTAACCTCGTGGCGTGGACGGACCCTGGGTAGATACGCATTGTCACCTGCAATTAGACGAACGCCCGGCAGCCGATCTGCTCGCCGCCGCCGCCAGCTACGTCGATTGGGTAGTGGCCCCCGGCATCGATGCCGAATCTTCTGAAGCTTCCGTGGCGCTGGCCGAACATTTTCCCAACGTGCTAGCCACAGCCGGACTCCACCCCCATGACGCCGCAAGATGGGACGACGAAAGAACTCGGATTGAAGCTCTCCTTCCGGTCGTCTCGGCAGTAGGGGAAACCGGTCTGGACTTCTATCGCAATTTGGCTCCGGCGGCCGATCAGCGGCGGTCCTTCCTTGATCAGATCGAACTCGCCATCGACGCCGATCTGCCCATCATTGTTCATTGCCGTGATGCCTTCTCGGATGTGTACGAGATCCTCACCGACTCTCCGGTCAAGGCCGTCCTCCATTGTTGGACGGGTGGACCGCGGTGGACCAAACGGTTCCTCGAAATCGACTCGATCACCTTTTCCTACGCTGGCCCGGTGGCCTTCGAAACTGGCGACACTGTTCGGTTGGGAGCCGCGCTCGTGCCACCCGAACGGTGCCTGGTCGAGACCGACACGCCGTACCTCGCTCCGCCGCCGCACCGCCAGGAACAGAATCAGCCAGCTTTCGTGCGTTTCATCGGCGAAGCGCTCTCGCGACTGTGGGGCCTGCCGGTCGCGGAGGTCGCCGAGATCACTTCCGCCAACGCGGCTCGGGTTTTCAGGCGATGACCGCCAGTCCACCTGCTCGTTCTGGGGGTCAGACCAAAGCCGAAATTGATGGCCTCCTGGCTCGCTACGGACTGGCTCCCCGGCACGCGTTCGGCCAACACTTCTTGGCCGATCCGAACATCGTCGAGCGGATCGTGCGCACGGCCGGGGTGCGGAGCGGTGATCGGGTCGTCGAGATCGGAGCCGGGACCGGCACCCTTACCCGATTGCTGGCCGAGACCGGCGCGACGGTTGTGGCCTACGAACTCGACGAGGGATTACGGGCGGTCCTCGTCGATGTTCTGGACGGCAAAGGCGTCGACCTTCGATTCGGAAATGCCCTCGACCTCGAGTTTGCCGAGGCCCTGTCGGGGGACGGCTGGCATCTCGTTGCCAATCTTCCCTACAACGTCGGCACACCCCTCGTGCTGAGTGTCCTTCAGGACCATTCGACCATATCGAAGCTCACGGTCATGCTGCAGAGTGAGGTGGTCGATCGGCTGCTCGCAACATCCGGCACCTCCGACTACGGCGTACCGTCGGTCATCTGCGGTCTGCACGCCCGAATGGTTGCGACATTCACGGTTCCTCCGCAGGTTTTTGTACCCCCGCCAGCCGTCGACAGCGCCGTTGTAGTCCTGGAGCGAATCGAAGCTCATCCGCTGGCTCCTCAGGCGATCGTTTTGGCCAGGCAGGCGTTCGGCCAACGAAGGAAGATGCTCCGCCGATCATTAAGTGGCGCGTTCGAGGACCCCTCAGCGGTGCTGACCGCCGCGGGGATCGACCCGACCCGTCGGGCCGAGACGGTCTCGCCGGCCGAGTACGTACGACTGGCGGAGGTGGCCGGAAAGTGATTGAGGTCCAGGCACCCGCCAAGGTGAACTTCACCCTCCGGGTGTCCTCCGTCGATCGAACCGGATTGCATCCGATCGAATCCCGGGTGCAGATGGTCGGTTGGTTCGACACCCTCACCGTCGACTGGTTCGACGAGGACGTCCTTGAGATCAGTGGGCCAGCCGATCGCGACGCGATCGGGGGCGAACTGACAACCGGCGGGCAGAACCTTGTCTGGAAGGGGGCCGCGGCGTTCTGGTCAGCCCAGGTCAGCCTCAAGCGGCGGCCGGTCCGAGTTCACCTTTCAAAACAGATCCCTACTGCGGCCGGGTTGGCGGGCGGTTCGGCCGACGCGGCAGGGATGGCCGTGGCGCTCGGAGCGTTGACTCGTCACCCGGTCAACCCGGAAGATCTCGCCGAAGTTGGTTCTGATGTCCCGTTTGCGCTGGTCGGGGGAGCCGCTCTGATGGAAGGGTACGGCGAAGTGTTGTCGCCGCTACCCGTTTCCAAGGGGTTCGCGCTCGGCGTTGCCGTTCCTCCGCTTGTCATGTCGACTCCCGAGGTGTATCGAGAGTGGGACCGACTCGACGGCCCCACCGGAACGCGCTTTCCTGCCCGCTCGGCTCCCCCTTCGCTGCGAGAGGTGGATCTCATCAACGATTTGTTTCCGGCTGCCGCAGCCCTGGCTCCCCAACTCCTCGACCATTGTGCGGAGCTGAGTCAGCTGTGGGAACGGCCGGTGGCGATGTCGGGCAGCGGCCCTTCACTTTTCGGGTTTTTCGCCGATGAGGATGAGGCTTCCGATGCGGTGGCGGCGACCACCGGGATGCGATCGGTACGAGCGGTTGTGCCGGTTAGCCACGGAGCGCGAGTCAGTCGGGACGAGAGTGATTACACTGATACCGTCCGCAGATGACGAACGGACCCCCTCAGTGGGAGGTGGTGTAATTGGCAGCACTACGGGTTTTGATCCCGTCAGTACGGGTTCGAGTCCTGTCCTCCCAGCCCATGTAGGAAGGTTTCTATGGCCGTCAAGGCGGTGATCATGGCTGCCGGTCAGGGCACCAGAATGAAGTCTGACCTGCCCAAGGTGTTGCATCAGGTGGCCGGGCGATCCATGGTCCGCTGGGTGGTTGAAGCTGCCAGAAGTGTGGGAGCCGATCAGATCATGGTGGTGGTCGGCCATGGGGCCGATCTCGTGGTCGAGGATCTTCCCGACGACGTCCAGACGTGCCTGCAAGCTGAGCAGTTGGGGACCGGACACGCCGTTCAGATTGCCGTCGCTGCCCTCGGAGACGTTGCCGACGACACTGTGCTGGTCTTGTCCGGGGATACACCTTTGCTTAAGGGTGAATCCCTCATACCCCTGGTTGAGGCCTTCGAAGAAGAACAACTGGCCGCGGCACTCGTCAGTGCCGTGATGGACGACCCCACCGGGTACGGTCGAGTATTGCGGAACGAGGCTGGCGAACTGGTCGGCATTGTCGAACACAAGGACGCCACGGACTCGCAGCTGACGGTGAACGAGATCAACGCGGGAATCTATGCGTTCAAGGGGGGACACCTGGTCGACGCGCTCAACAACCTGACCAACGACAACGCCCAGGGTGAGTATTACCTCACAGACGTTATCGAGTCGTTCGCTCGTCAGGGGTTGGCAATGGCAGGGATTGAGGCCGACCTAGATCAGATCGCCGGAGTCAATTCTCAAACCCACCTGGCCGACGCCAACGAGGTGATGCGACGCCGCATCGCGGTCGGGTGGATGGAAAGCGGCGTGTGGATTCAGGACCCGGCGCAGGTGTTTATCTCGGCCGAAGCCGTCATTGAGCCCGGTGCTCGCATCTTCGCTGGAGTGCATTTGGTCGGCTCGTGCGTGGTCGGTTCTGAAGCACAGATTGGCCCGGACGTCTTCGCTGATAACAGTCGCTTCGGGTCGCGGTCAGCCGTTTCCTATTCGGTAGTCAGGGATTCGGTGGTTGGGGAAGCCGTGATGGTTGGTCCCTATGCGTCGCTTCGCTCGGGCGTCGTCCTTGAGTCGGGATCCAAAGCCGGTACGTTCGTTGAAATGAAGAACACCACCCTGGGAGCCGGTTCGACGGTTGCGCACCTGTCGTATATGGGCGACGCATCGATTGGCCCAGATTCGAATGTGGGGGCGGGTGCGATCACGTGCAACTATGACGGCGTAGATAAACATCGCACCGAAATCGGCGCTCGAGTCCTCATCGGTTCAGACACAATGCTTGTCGCTCCGATCACCATCGGCGACGATGCCATGACGGGGGCGGGTTCCACCATCAGTCGAAATGTTCCGCCCGGTGCTCTCGGTGTTGAACGATCGGCACAAAGAGAAATCCCTGGCTACGCTGACCGCGTCGGCAAACGTCGTCGCGAGAAAGAGGACCGATAAACGTGGAGGTCGTATCCCGAAAGCGACTGATGCTCTTCAGCGGAGGAGCCAACGAGGATCTCGCTCGCGAGGTTGCCGAAGTCCTTGGAGTCAAGCTGGGTCAGCTCGAACGTTCAACATTTGCGAACGGGGAGATCTACGCTCGGCCATCCGAGTCGGTGCGGGGCGCCGATTGTTTCATCATTCAGAGTCATGCTGACCCGATCAATTTCTACATCATGGAGCAACTCATTGCCATTGATGCGCTCAAGCGAGCATCCGCTCGCAAGATCACTGCGGTTGTTCCGTATTTCGGGTATTCCCGTGCTGATAAGAAGGTCCGACCTCGTGAGGCGATTACCGCCCGGTTGATGGCAGATCTGTTCAAGACTGCTGGCGTCGACCGGCTGGTTTCGATCGATCTCCATACGGGACAGATCCAGGGCTTTAGCGACCAGCCATTTGACGCCTTGACCGCCATGCCCCTATTCACCGACTACCTGTCGGCCACTGTCGACTCGCCGATGACCGTGGTGTCGCCCGACGCTGGTGGCGTGAAACGGGCCGAACGCTACGCACGCCACTTAGGGGCTTATGTGGCGTTTATTCACAAGCGTCGCGAGGCGGATAGGCACAACGAGTCTTCTGCCAAAGCTGTTATTGGTGAAGTCAAAGGGCGGCACGCCGTCATCGTTGATGACATCATCGACACGGCCGGTACCGTTTGTAACGCCGCTGAGCTCCTCATGGAAAAGGGAGCCCTCAGCGTTACTGTGGCGGCCACCCATGGCATTCTGTCGGACCCGGCAATCGACCGGATCAAGAACGCCCCCATTCGTGAGCTGGTGACGACGAACTCTTTGCCGTTACGTGCAGACGCGCAGCATCTAGAACAGATCAAGGTGCTCTCCATTGCCCCCATTGTCGCCGAGGCGCTCGAAGCGATCTTCATGGAGTCGTCAGTCTCGAAGCTCTTTCTCGGAGAGAACGTCTAAACAGCAGGCACCGACCTGGACTCTCGTCTCAGCGTGGGAGATCATCAGTTGCCACGATCCATGAATCCCGGTGCTGTTCAAGCGTCAGCCGATACGACAGATCGACGCTATGTCCGAAGCGGTCGACTGCTCGCACCCCAGCAGTCGCCGTGACTATGTCTGTCGACTCGCTCTCGAGTAGTAGCCCCGTGATAGACACCGACACGTATGGCGAAGGCGTCGGGCGAGCTCCGCTGTGGGTCCCATCGGCTCCGGTCAGTAGCCATTCGAGGTATGACTGAATGGCGACGGTCGTCGGTGCCGCGATCGGTAGTGGGAGCTCAGTCGGTTCGATCTGCGCGCCAGGCGGGCCAGCAATTTCCGCCGGACCGCGACTGACTCTCCAGCCTGGTTCGTCTGTCGTGAGTTCCCATTCGTAATAGTGCATGCCGTCTCGGATATAGCCTTCCGGAGCCAGGGTGAGCTGCTCGGCGGCGACGACGAACCGCCAGTTGGGCCCGATCTGGTTGGCCGCCACTACCGCGGTACCACCAACAAACCGATCACCCGAAGCTGTGATGTGCTGGCGAGTTACGACCTCGGCGATGCCGCTGGCAGATACGGGAACGCCCGAATCGGTCTGACGCAAAAGAGCCGATCCGACCACCCAGGCGAGTCCAATCACGAGGGCTATCCCTACGATCAACCCAAAGTGCTTTCTGGCAGAGGCGGGGTCCGGTTGCACGGGCGGGGCAAGTTCGGGGTGTCCATCTGTATTAATCGGCTCGGGAAAGTAGATGGCGCTGGTCAAGTCCTCAGCCTTGCGTCGGGGGCAGTTCGATGACTTCGCCAGGGAAGATCAAGTCGGGATTCTGTGATCTCAGCCGGGACTGATTCAGCTCAACAAGGCGACCCCAATACGAGGCGATCTCTTGTTCCGTCAAAGGAACGTCTGGGAGGCCGGCTCTCAAATATTCATCTTTTAGATATTCGTTGGCGATCGTCCACAGATTGTCGCCGCGCTCGACGATGTGAGACGTGGACGCCTGGCTCACGGATTCTGGTTGGGTATCGAGCGGGAGGACGGGCGGAAGTAGGGGTGACGGCGGTCCGGGGGCCGATGGAGGTTTGGCGAGTCGCGGGGTCGGCACTGATGCCTCCGCACCTGGCGTTTGCCTGGGGACTGTCGCACCTGGAGGGATAAACGCGCTCTTGCCTGCCACGCCGATCACCACGGCCCCGGGTTGCTGATCATTGCCGCCGAGTTCGGAATCCCCGTTCGGATGCTCGTCCTCGACAGTCTGATGGCTGGCATACGCCGTCGGGGAGACAAGCGCCATGGTCGGGGCCATCGTCGATGTAGCCAGCGACAAGGCCACCGCCCGGCGGGCGGCGTTCCTGATAACTGGAAGGGTAGCCCATTCGACAGAACGGACTAGCCGGGGCAGCCGGGCGATCATGCCGAAGGCGAAGCTGAGAGTTGACAAGAGGAGCCAGTAGGTGAGAGCGAGGGCGAGATAACGAAAGGCGCCCATCAGCACTTGGTCGGTCGGTGTGAATTGGATCCACACCGAGAGGTTGGCCCAATCGACTGGAAACATTACCGCCAAACGATGGAGGAGTCCGATGAGGACGGTTTCGAGAAAAAGAATGCCAACCAAGCGTTTCATATCGTTACCTATCGTAATGAAGTGAGTGCGATCCGTCAACTTATCTATCGCTATGTATCGTTAGATCGGTCTTCGCTGTCGACTACGATTGGCGCAACCAACAAGGAGTATCGGATGCGCGTGCGCATAACCATGAGCCGGAGTCCCCGTGAGGTCGAACTCGACATCGATGATCTTGCCGGATTCAAGGGCGAAGTTTCAAAGCTTTATACAGACGAACAGCAGATCTGGTGGGTAACCGACATCAAGGGAAAAGAACTCGGCATCCCGGTTGAACAGATCGGACACATTGAGATTGACACTGCAGACAATGAGCGCCACGTCGGGTTTGCCTGATTCGACCTGGTCGCGATCCCCGAGATCGCTCTCCCCGGGATCGGTTCAGACCGAGTTGGAGTCTCAACAAGAGAGCGGGGCCCTTGAAGGGCCCCGCTCTCTGGTTAACTCGGATGACTTAGTTGTTGCGGCGACGCCGTTCGGCGAGCCAGCGCTTCCGGAGGCGCCGGCGCTCGTCTTCGGCGAATCCGCCCCAGATGCCACCTTCCTGGTTCGTCTGGAGGGCGTATTGCAGGCAGGATTCCTGGACGGAGCACTGCGAACAGATGGCCTTGGCGTCGTTGATCATTTCCACGGCGGGACCGGTAGTCCCGATGGGGAAGAAGAGGTTTGGTTCAGAATCACGGCAGAGCGCAAGTTCGCGCCAATCTGCGACAATTGTTGTATCTGGGTCGGGTGTTACAAGCACAGGGGATATCCTTCGGTAGATTTATGCCAAGTGGTATCGGCCAGCATGCAGTCGAGGGGGTCTCTCGGTTGCACGTGATTTGTTTCACAAGCTAGGCGATGGTAAGCATGTGACGTCGCAAATACAAGGGATATTTTGATATTTTTTTCACAAGGAACAAGAGCAGCCGGTCATCGTGGGTGGCCTACCCGGTTTCCGGACAATACGCTGGCGGGGTTTCAGGCTGCCTCAGAGGTCGTATCGCTCGTCGAAATCGACGTTCGTCGAAGTTCTGACGGCGCCCTGGTCTTATCGCACGATCCCGAGATCGGCGGGCTGGTTGTTGCTGAGACGCCCTGGTCACAACTGCGCACCATTGATGTTGGTGGAGGGCACCACCCGATCCTGCTTGATGATCTCATGACCGGGGTCCCTGACCTGGCCCTTGATATTGAGATCAAAAACTGGCCGCTGCAACCAGGTTTCGAGCCCGACGGGGAAACCGCCATCGAAGTGGCAGGAATGGCACGTGAGAACGATTTTCTGACCTGTTTTTATTGGGTAACTATGGACCAGGTAAAAGAGCGATTCCCCAACGTTGCGACCGGTCTGCTGGTCGACCAAGGTGGCTCGTTTGAAGATGCCGTTTCGCATGCGCGAACCGTCGGCCACGAGGTGCTCGCCCCGCACTGGACGCTGGTCAGCGGGCCGGTACCCGAAGATTTGTTGGTGTCCGTTTGGACGATGAACGATCCATCGCTCGTCAGTGACTTGGTCGAATGGGGAGTCGACGCGATCATCACGGACGATCCCGGTCTGATAGCTGGCGCGTTGGATCGCGTCCGTGGAGGTAATGATGCCGATTGAACAAGAACTGAATCTCGAACTCAAAGACGCCATGCGCAACAAGGATCAGGCCCGCCTGGCGGCGATTCGCGGCGTGAAGTCGGACATGGGCAAACGCCTGTCCGACTCTGGTGCTCCTAATGAAGCCGACGACGAGCTGTGGGTAGAGATTATCTCTGGGTTCGTCAAACGGAATATCAAGTCAAAAGCCGAATATGACGGCCTGGGTGACCGAGGTGCGGATATTGCCGCCAAGCTGGGATGGGAATCGGACTATCTGAGCAGATGGCTGCCGACCAAACTTGACGAGACAGCTACACAAGAGCTCGTCGATACTGCGATAGCGGCGACCGGAGCGCAAACCCCGGCCGATGCTGGAAAAGTCATGGGATCGATCATGAAGGATCACAAGGACGACGTCGACGGCGCCTTGGTGAACCGCCTGGTGCGGGTCTCAGCGAGTGATCTATGAGCCGATGCTGGCTACCCCGTGGCCGTCGCCGTTCGACGATCCGCTGTGGGGCTATGAACTGAAATGGGATGGCGTTCGAGCTGTTGCCTACTCCGATGGCCGGGGCCTCCGGTTGCGGAGTCGCAACGGAAACGATTTGTCGGGCCGATACCCGGCTCTGGCCGCCATCCGAACACCGGTCGCGGTGTTCGATGGTGAGGTTGTAGCAGTCGGCAGAGATGGGCTGCCTTCATTCGAGAAACTTGCCAGAGCTGGCAGCGAAGATGCTGACGTTCAGTTCGTCGCGTTCGATGTTCTTGAAGCAGGTGGTGTACCGGTTTTGGACCAACCCTTGTTGGCTCGACGAGAGATCCTGACAGAACTGACGCAAGACGCGCCGGTCACCGTTAACGATCTTCTCGTTGGCGATGGCACAGGCCTGTTCGCGGTCATCCAGGAGTCTGGCCTTGAAGGCATGGTCGCTAAGCAACTGGACTCTCGTTACGAACCGGGGCGACGCCCTGGCACGTGGCGTAAGGTCCTCAATCTGGCCACGGTCCGGTGCGTGGTCGGTGGCTACACCCCGTCGGAGGTCGGTGAACCATTCTCGGCTCTGCTCGTTGGCCTGCTCGTTGGGGACAAGCTGCGCTACATCGGCCGGGTCGGTTCCGGCTTCTCGAACGCCGATCGGCGAGCGATTCGGACAGCGATCGACGAGATGGCCGGTCCCGACCCGTTCCTGTCAGATCCTGGTCTGTCAGTTGGTGTGTTCTGTGCCCCACAGTTGGTAGCCCATGTGCAGTTCAGGATGTGGACGGCAGCTGCTCGGCTACGCGGTCCCGTGTTCAAGGGATTTGGTTCTGAACCGGTCGAGTCGGTGACCTGGGAGGCGGAAGGTCCGGGAGCTTCGTTCCCGCCTACCGCTTGAGCTCTCGAAGTAGGAGCTCCGTTACATAAGCGGATCGATCCATGTTGAGAGCTTTGACCCGCATATCGAGAACCTTCAGGTCCTCTTTGAGAATGTTGAGCGGTATCTGAGTGCGTCCTGACCCAGCTCGTCTCCGGCTCCCGGTCGGACCGAGCCGGGAGCGCTCGGCCACGAGATCGTTCTCGACGTCGTCGGCGTGAGAGACGAACGCCGAGAGAATGATGTCGAGGAAGATCCGCTGCTCGGTATCGGCAGTAGCCCGCAACATCATCGCCACCTGTGTAGGCAGCGAAAGTGTCACCCGTTGCTTGGCTGCCTTCTTGGCTCGAGGTTGGGACGGCGAGGTCGCTTCGGCATCATTGGTCGAACTCCGCGAGGGGTCGGTCGTTGATACGGACGAACTCCGTGATGGGGGAGGTATCAACGTCGAGTCGTCACCTGCTGGCCGAATTCGGGGCCTCACATCTGGTGCGGCCGGCTTGATGCCAAACCCGGTCAGGTCGCGTTGGCGAGTCACCGGCCTACCCGCATGTGCAGATCGCCCAAAGACAGAAGGAGCTCCGTTGTCAGCTTCGCATAGTCTTCGGCGAGTCCGCCAGCGGCGGAGGAGAATTGAGGGGCCGGTTGACCTGACCGCGACATTCGGATCCGTTCGGCGATGGAAACTCTTTCGTTGCTCTCGACGGCTTTGGCCTGGTACTCGTGGGCGAGCATGCCGTTGCGTCGCATGTCGTAGGCGGCGCGTTCTGCCCTGCGGATGATCGACTTCAAGACGGGGGCGACTCCACCAAGGTCAGCGGTCAGTTGGGCTCGTACCTCCCGCCGAATCGCGGTGCCTGCCGTCGAGAAATCAAACAGGGCGACACCGAGCAGTTCGAGTGTTGGATTGACGGTTGACTTAGCCACCCCGAACTGGCGAGCCATGAGCTCGAGACCGTCGATCGATCCATCGTCGAACTTCACCGGGATTACCAACCAGCGTGACGCGGCGAGCGCAGCATCAACGGCGACTCCGCCGGCGGGAGGAGAGTCGATGACGACGAGATCGTACGCAGTTGAGAGCGGGTTAAGGACGGTCGCAAGGTCGGCGATAGCGTCGGGGTCGACGCTCCGGCGGTTGTTGACTACCGCCCAGACATCGGTAGTTGCCCGCCCGGCTGAAATCGCATCGAGTCGTGGTCGGACGTTGGTGATGGGACTAAGGGGTCGACCGGCGACGATCGCTTGGAGAAGGCCTTCACCTTCGTCCCCGAGACCATCCTGTTTGTATCCAAGATCGGAACCGAGGTTGCCCTGCGGGTCGAGATCAACTGCGAGAACCTTCCAACCGGCATTGGCGGCGAGTCCGGCGACATTGGCGGCAAGCGACGTCTTGCCGACGCCACCCTTTCCGTTCCCAAACATGAGTGCGTTGTTCATTCGGTGACCCCGATGCGGCGATGTATATACATACTACATACACGGCATATACATCCAACGACTTGAGTAGTTCGCCCGCCTAGCTTGCGGCGCGCTTGGCCTTGGTGGCTTCAACGCTCGCCTTGAGTGCTTCGAGAAGATCCACAACCTTGGTGGGTTCGGGCATGTCGGGAGCGATGATTTCTTCGCCTTCGACCTTTTTGCGAGCCAGTTCTTCAATGGCCGTTCGTGAAGAATCGGTCCACGCCGACGGGTCGAATTCGGCCGTCAGGTTGTCGATGATCATCTTGGCCATGGCGACCTCTTCGTCGCGGATTTCGGGGCGCTCGGCGAGTTCGTCGAAAGCCGGTTCCCGGATCTCGTCCGGCCAGAACATCGTTTCCAGTACGAGAACACCGTTCATGGCCCGCAGCGTCGACAGATACTCCTTCTCGCGCATTGCCACCTTGCATATCCCTACCCGTTCTCCGGTTTTCAGGGCATCGAGCAGAATCTGGTACGCCTTCACACCAGTCTTTTCCGGGCCGAGAAAATAGGACTTGTTGTAGTAAATGGGGTCGATTTCGGACGCGTCGACAAACTGGATGACATCGACGAGTTTGGAACCGCCCCGGGCCGTGGCGGCTTCGAGGTCTTTGTCGGAAAAGATTACATATTTGCCCTTTTCGACCTCAAAACCTTTGACGATTTCGTCCCAGGTCACTTCTTCGCCGTCGGCTTCGGCCACCCGTTTGTATTTGATGGGGCTGCCGTCAGTCTCGCGCAGCATCTTGAATTTCGGGGTTCGGTTCTCAGTCGCCGAGTACAGGCCTACGGGGATGGTTACCAGGCCGAAACTTATGGCGCCTTTCCAGATTGATCGCATAGCTTGATGTTACGGGATGCGAACCTGATTGGGAAGTAACTAGTCATGAGACGCTCATTATTGAATAGAGCATCAGTGGTCGTTGGTTTGGACCGATGAATTACTGAGGATATGAACACGCTCAGAGTACCGACAGCAAACCGCTCTGGTCCGAATGAGTAAGTCTTCTTGAGGTCACGTGACGCAAGCATCCCACAACCGATCGAACCGAGCCCCCGGCTGGACGCCTTCTCGCGCGGCCAGCGGCGCGCTGCGCGCTGATCGCGCGATTGGCTCACGGATCCGTCCCCGGTTTAGCCTGGCTTCGACGCTGCTGCTACTCAGCCTGCAGTTGGTCGTGCTGCTGGGTTTCGTTCTGAATCCGTCGCAAGCTGGGGCAGTCGACCTACCGCCGCTCAGCGCCGGTCTCTTTCTTCAGACGTCTGGGCCGTCCGCCGGACTCAACATCGGTGACTGGTACACAACCCCGGTTGCCGGCGGCGGAGGCGGAACCAGCCACCAGTATGCGATTGACGTTCCCAGCGGATGGCCGGCCGCGTCGCCAATCACAGTTGCTCTGTTCGACCCGGAGTCGAGTGATGTTGGGACGGCCCACACCCCCGAAGCCGCCGACGAAGTGAGAAGTGGCGTCAACGACCGGACCACCTTTACGCTCCGGTCGCCGGGTGGGTCGATTCTCCAAACGACAACATTCACGACGGCCGCCACCGATGGGCAGTGGTATCAGCTGTACACCTTCAGTCCCGGTGTCTCCGGATATGGCACGTATACCCTCGAAACGACGACGGGCGATGGCAACGTATCCGGCGTGGCAGCTAACGATGACGACAACTCTTGGCGTCTCAACGTGAACTACGACCCGGATTGTTCGGTCGGGACCACCGGATCGTGTGTGGGGTTGGTCGATGGTGACGAGACGGACAACTTCGACGGATTACCCGGGACCGGAGACGAGCTAACCGCCGGCATCAATCGTGGCTCGTTCCAGCATGCGGGTACCACTTCGGTGTGCAACACCTACTACTTCATTGTTGAGCCGACGACTCCCCGGGCCGGGCCGACCGGAGGAATTCTCGCCCACAACTTCGACATGGATGGGAGTGGAACGGTTAACTACACCGATCCGAATGGTGGCACGTACGGCGGTACCGTTTCGGGTAACGCCACATGGAATAACTCTGGGTCCGCGGCGCGGGTCGGGGACGAACTGCCAGCAATTAATGGCTGGTGGTCGGCCGAGATATGCCTCAATGCCAACAACCAGTATGTGTTCGAAGGTCCGAGCGGGTCGACCAGTTATTTGGAAAACCAACCGCCTGCTCCCCGGATTGCTTTGGTGAAAAGCGACGGAGGACTGACAGAAGTAAACCGCGGTGACACGATCACGTACACCATTGATTTCACGAACACGTCCGACGCCACTCCCTCTCCGGGCCAGGCAGTGTCGCTCAACATCGTCGACGCTATTCCAGCTGGGTCCACCTACGTCGGTGGATCGTGTCTTATCGGGGTCCCCAGCTCGGGTTCGTGCTCGTACAACGGCGGGACTGATGAGGTGACGTTCTTGATCGCCGATACGATCAACCCGGGTGCATCCGGCCAAGTCTTCTTCCAGGTCACAGTCGATCCGAACGCTTCTGGCACGATCGACAACATGGCGACGGCGACCTTCAGCGACATTCTGGGTCATGAGTATCTGACAGCGTCGAATACAGACATTGACACGGTTCGGGGAGCCGACCTGGCCGTCACCAAGATCGTCGACCAGTCGAACGTCGTTCAGGGAGCAACCGTCACGTTCACCGTCACCGTTTCAAACCTCGGAACGGCCGACGCCACCAACGTTGGGTTGTCTGATCCGCTTCCATCTGGGCTTACTTACGTCAGCTCGAGCACGACTGGTGGCTCTTACAACCCGGGTACGGGGGCATGGACGGTTGGAGGTCTACTCAGCGGTTCGTCGAAGTCGTTGGTGATCGTCGCAGACGTGACTGGTTCAGGGGCGCTAACCAATACCGCCACCGTTACCGGTCTCGATCAAGCCGATCCCAATCCTGCCAACGACTCGGCCTCTGCTGTCGTGAATGTCACCGTGCCACCATTGACTGTCGTCAAGTCGTCTAATCCGTCAGGATCAGTATCAGCAGGCGGCACGATCAACTACACCGTCTCGATTACGAATTCGGGGACTACGGATCAGACCGGAATCTCCATCGATGACTTACTTCCGCCCGAGGTCACGTATGTTCCGCAGAGCACCGTAGCGGTCGGAACCCGATCGACCGTCAGCACAGTCAACAAGACTGTTCGGGATCAATTCACAAGTGCCAGCTACGCCAACAACAACGGGACCAACAATTGGGCAGGTAGCTGGATTGAGTCTGGCGAGACTACGAGCCCGACTGCTGGGCGAGTCACCATCACGTCCGGTCAGTTGCGCTTTGCCAATCTCGATAGCGTCTCGATCAGTCGGGGTGTGAACCTCTCGAGCCCGGCCATCCAGAGTGCGGTCCTGACCTTCTCGTACTCGGCAACTTCGATCGGGAATGAGACGCTGGCCGCTCAGCTCTGGAACGGCTCATCGTGGAACACCGTCGCCTCGATTAGCGGCGGCACCGGAACGATCACCCACAACCTCACAGCAGCCCAACGTTCAGCTGGCACCTCGCTCAGATTTGTTTCGGCGTCTGGCGGCTGGTCAAACAGTGAGAACGCGTCCGTGGACAACGTGCAGATCGCCTGGACCGAGCAGACCGGAACCTACAGCGCCGTCACTCTGGACAATGTCCCCGGCGGAGCGAACCCGGATCTTGTTCAAGGTAACCCGACGGCTGGCAATCTGGTGGTCGCAAGTGACGGCTTGGTGTTGCGACCAGGCGAATCGATGACTGTGACCTACCGGGCATCGGTCGTTCCGACTCTTGGCGGATCCGCTACGAAGATCGTGAACACGGCGATGGTGACTTCGAACCAACAGCCCCAGGCTGCCCCGGCCACGAACCGGATACCCATCGATTTTCGACCCGTGGTGCAGGTGGTGAAGTCGGGTCCTGGTTCGGCGGTGGTTGGTGAGTCGGTTGTGTATTCGTTTGTGGTTTCGCATGGGGCTGGTTCGGATGGGTCGGCGGTGTCGGGGGTTGCGGTGTCTGATGATGTGGCTGGGGTTGGGTTGTATGTGTCGGGGGATACGAACACGAATGGGTTGTTGGAGTTTGGCGAAACGTGGTCGTATTCGGCGGCGTATACGGTGTTGGTGTCTGATCCTGACCCGCTTGACAATACGGTCACGGTGACCGGTGCTGACCTTGACGGTCAACCGGTCGCTCCGGTTACCGACAGCCATAGCCTCAACGTTGATTTTGTTCCGGTGTTGACGGTCGTGAAGTCGGGTCCGGCTACCGCTCTGGTTGGCGAGACAGTTACTTACACGTTTGATGTGTCCCATTCAGGTGGTTCGGATGGGTCTGCGGTGTCTTCGGTGTCGGTGACTGATGATGTGGCTGGTCCGGGGGTGTCGGTGGATGTGTCGCCGGCTGATGGGTTCAATGATGGTGATACGGATTTGGATGGGTTGTTGGATGGGGGTGAGTCGTGGACGTTTACGGCGTCGCGTTCGGTGTTGGCGTCTGATTCTGATCCGTTGGTGAATACGGTGGTGGTGTCGGGTTTCGATGGGGATGGGGCTCCGGTGTCTGCGTCTGATTCGCATAGTGTCGATGTTGATTTTGTGCCGGTGTTGGAGGTGGTCAAGTCGGGGTTGGGAACGGCGGCGGTTGGTCAGACAGTGACGTATACGTTCACGGTGTCCCATGGGGTCGGGTCGGATGGGTCGCCGGTGTCGGGGGTTGCGGTGTCTGATGATGTGGCTGTGGGTGAGGCGTATGTGTCGGGTGATGATGGGGACGGGTTGTTGGAGGCCGGCGAGACGTGGACGTTCACGGCGACCCATACGGTGGCTTTGGGGGATGCTGATCCGTTGGTGAATACGGTGACGGTGACGGGTTCGGATCGCGATTCGGATCCGGTGGTGGCGACTGATTCGCATAGTGTGAATATTGATTTTGCGCCGGTGTTGGCTGTGTCGAAGTCGGGTCCGGTGTCGGCTGTGGTCGGCGAGACGGTCACCTATTCGTTTGATGTGTTCCATGGGTCGGGTTCGGATGGTTCGGCGGTGTCTTCGGTGTCGGTGTCCGATGATGTGGCCGGGGTAGCCTCGTATGTGTCGGGTGACGCGAATTCGGATTCGTTGTTGGGTGAGTTTGAGACGTGGACGTTCACGGCTTCGTATACGGTGTTGGCGTCTGATCCGAATCTGTTGACGAACACGGCGACGGCGTCTGGGTTAGATAAAGATCTCATTTCCGTGTCGGCTCAGGATGCGCATACGACTGATGTGGTGTTTGCGCCGGTGTTGCTGGTGGTCAAGTCGGGTCCGGTCACGGCCATTGTTGGTGAGACGGTCAATTACACGTTTGCTGTGTCGCATGATCCGTCGTCTGATGGCAGTCCGTTGGTGTTGTTGACGGTGACCGATGATGTGGCCGGAGTGGCTACCTACGTGTCGGGTGATGATGGGGATGGTCGGGTCGAGTTGGGAGAGACGTGGACATTTACGGCGGCCTATACGATCAAAGCGTCCGATCCGAACCTGTTGACGAATACGGGAACGGCCCAGGCAGCTGACCGTGACGGTGACACGATCACGACGACCGGTTCCCATATCACGGACATTGAGTTTGCTCCGTTGTTGGCGGTGGTCAAGTCGGGTCCGGCCACGGCCCTGGTTGGCGACTCGGTCACGTATACGTTTGAGGTGTCTCATAAGGCCGGGTCGGATGGGTCGCCAGTGTCGAGTGTTTCTGTGACCGATGATGTGGCCGGCGCCGGGTCGTATGTGTCGGGGGATACGAACACGAACGGGTTGTTGGAGCCGGGCGAAACGTGGTCGTATTCGGCGGCCTATACGGTGTTGGTGTCTGATCCTGACCCGCTTAACAATACGGTCACCGTCACCGGCTCCGATGGTGATGGCGATCCAATCCCGTCGGTCACCGACACTCACAGTCTCAACATTGATTTCGCACCCGCCCTGACGGTGGTCAAAACGGGTCCGGTATCGGCGCTGGTCGGCGACCTGGTTACTTACACGTTCACCATCACCAACGACACCATCGCAGGCGACGGGTCGCCCGTATCGGCTGTGTCGGTAACCGACGATGTGGCCGGGGCCGGGTCGTATGTGTCGGGGGATACGAACACGAACGGGTTGTTGGAATCTGGCGAGACGTGGACGTTCACGGCGGCCTATACGGTGTTGGTGTCTGATCCTGACCCGCTTGATAATACGGTCACCGTCACCGGCAACGACCCCGACGGGCAACCCATCACCCCGGTCACCGATGGACACAGTCTCAACATTGATTTCGCACCCGCCCTCACCGTGGACAAGACAGGACCCGCCACCGCCCTGGTCGGAGAAACCGTTACCTACACGTTCACCATCACCAACGACACCATCGCAGGCGACGGATCGCCGATCGGTGCAGTTGATGTCACAGACCCCTTCGGGGTGCCGGTGTACGTCGGTGGAGACACCAATACGGATGGGTTCCTCGACCAGGGTGAGACCTGGGCTTATTCGATGCCATACACCGTTGCCGGAACAGACCCTGACCCGCTCGTGAATACGGTAGAAGTCGACGGCGTTGATCTCGACAACGATGACGTTGGCCCGGTCAGCGACTCTCACTCGATGACCGTCGTACCTTCAGGCACGGTTACGGAGATCGTCTATGAAGATGTCGACGGAAATGGCTCCTACAACCTCGGGGTTGATTCGCCGCTGGTTGGGGTCGATGTGACCTTCACCGACGTAAACGGAGCATCCCAGACCGTCACGACGGACGCGAATGGCGAAGCGAGCGTTCTTGTTGAAATCGGATCGACAAGCATTGATGTGGTCGATGCGACCTTGCCAGCTGGCGCCAGCCTGGTGGGCGGTACCGACCCCATCACCGTCGTTGCCGTCTCAGGGGCTGAGACGTTCGATGAAACAGGTTATGCATTCACCGGAGCGGTCGGGGACCTGGTTTGGGAGGATTTGAACGGCAACGGCATCCAGGATGGTGGCGAACCCGCCATTGCGGGCGTTACCGTAAATCTCTACGACGCGTCTGGAACGTCGCTATTGGCGACGACCACGACGGGCGTCAACGGTGGATACTCGTTCGTCGGATTGTCGCCGACCGACTATGTGCTTGAGTTTGACCTGACGACCAATACGGCTGGTTCGTCGTTTGTCTTTACGCTTCAAGACCAACTCGCTGACGATACCGTCGACTCCGACGTTGACGGACCCACGGGACGGGTAAGTATTACCGTCCAGTCCGGGGTATCGGATGACACCGTCGACGCCGGCGCATATGTTCCGATCGCCATCTCTGACTTCGTGTGGGTCGACACGAATGGTGACGGCGTCCAGGCTGGATCCGAACTCGGCCTCGATGGCGTCACTGTGGAACTTCTAGATGGAGCGGGCGGCGTGGTTGCTTCTGCCACGACATCCGGTGGAGGCTTCTACTCGTTCGTCAATCTGACACCTGGTGATCACGAGGTTCGTTTCGTGGCACCTTCCGGCTACACGATCACCGGAGCCAACCTTGGCGGCGACGATACGCTTGATTCGGACGCTGATCCGCTGACTGGGGAAACCGGGATCGTCACCTACGTCTCGGGTGACTCCAGCGTGGACATTGATGCGGGCATGTATGTGGCTGCCTCCATCGGCGACTTCGTATGGGAGGACGTCAACGGGAATGGCCTCCAAGATGACGGTGCCTCGGGAATTGCCGGCGTAACCGTCACGGCCACCTACTACGGACCCGACGGCTTGCTCGGTACCGGCGACGACGCCACCCTCGTTACCACGACCGACGTTGACGGCTTATACCTGTTCGACAATCTCGCCCCGGGTTTGTACGACATCGTTGTCAGCGATCCGGTCGGCTCAGCTGCGACAACACCGACTGCATTCGGCGCGATTTCGGTGACCTCAGGAAATAGCGACCTCACCGCCGATTCGGGCTACTACTACCCGGTTGACCTCGGGGACTTCGTCTGGGTCGACCTCGACGGCGATGGCGTCCAGGATGTCGGTGAGCCTGGCCTGGCCGGTGTAACCGTCACCTTGGTTGGCACTGACGGTCTCGGGAATGCGGTTAGCTTGTCGGACGTCACGGACGCCAGCGGGTCGTATGGATTCGCGGACCTGGCACCGGGGACCTACAGCTTTGGCGTTGACGGAACCGGCTGGACGTTCACGCTCAAGGACATAGGCAGCGACGCAACCGATTCTGACGTGAGCGCAACTGGCACGGTCTCCGTGACGGTGGTCTCAGGAACTGATGACCTTTCAGTCGACGCCGGCGTCTTGCCGATCACGATCGGGAACTATGTCTGGGTTGATGCGAACGGGAACGGCCTGCAAGACACCAGCGAACTGCCGCTGGGTGGCGTAGTCGTCAACCTTCGGGACGCCACAACTGACGCTCTGGTAGCCACGGCCACGTCTGCGGCAAATGGTTCGTACTTGTTGACGGCTGGCCCGGGAAACTATGTCGTCGAGTTTGTGGCACCTGCCGGCTACGAGTACACCAATTCAAACGTAGGAGCTGACGACGGCAGCGACTCCGACGCCTCCCAGATCAGCGGCCGAACCGGGACGATTAGTGTTGCGGATTCTTCCGACTCAACCATCACCGTCGACGCCGGCTTCTATCAGCTTGCGACTATTTCCGACTATGTCTGGATTGACAGCGATGGCGACGGTTTTCAGGGTGGCACGGAAGTCGGGCTTGATGGAGTCACAGTTGCGCTGGATGGCCTCGACGGTGCTGGCAACGTCATAAGTCTGAGCGATACAACCGCCGGCGGTGGACTGTACGGGTTCGACGTTCCGCCCGGCACCTACATCGTGACGTTCGACCTGTCGACGGCTGCCGGCTCCTATGTTCTCACCGCTCCTAACGCTGGCAACGATGCGATCGATTCAGATGCTGGTACTGCCGGTGATCCATCGGGTAGCACTCCGGCCGTCACGGTCGCGTCGGGCGAAGTCAACAGCACCATCGACGCAGGCGCCTACGAAGGCGTGACCATTGCGGGTTCGGTGTTCGAGGACGCCTTCGCCGAGGGAACACAGGATCCTGCCGACGTGGCCCTTCAGGGGATCGGGGTGACTCTGCTCGATGGTTCCGGGAACGTTGTTGCCAACACGACCACCGATATCAGCGGCGACTACACATTTGTCGTCCCACCCGGCGACTATCAAATTGTCATAGACACGACCGGGTACCTGGTTTCTCCTCAGGATGCCGCCGCCGACACCATTGACTCAGACATTGACCTGACTGGCGCGACTCCGATCTTTGTTGCTGCTTCGGGTTCAAGTTTTGACTTCGACGGTTTGCTGTATGCCAGGGCCACGATCTCGGATCTGGTGTTTGTTGATCTTGATGCCGACGGTATCCAAGACGTCACAGAGCCTGGCCTGGCCGGTGTGACCGTGAGCCTGTTCGCCGATGTTGATCAGGATGGGAACCCTGACGGCCCGGCGCTGGACTCAACTGTCACAGACGCCAATGGCTTGTACAGCTTCACCGCCGATCCTGGCAGTTATGTTGTGGTGTTCGATGGCAGCGGATTCACCTTCACCGTCGCCAATGCGGGGACCGATGATGCGCTGGACTCCGATGTCGACGCAACTGGCACCACCGGCACTGTCACGGTTGTGTCAAGTCAGGTAAACGACTCGGTTGATGCTGGCGTCTTGCCTGCCTTGCTCTCTGACTTCGTTTGGAACGACCTCAATGCCGATGGGATCCAGGATGTCGGCGAATCTGGCATACAAGACGTGACGGTGAACCTCTGGGCCGACACCTCAGGCAACGGGACGCCCGATACGGTGATCGCGTCAGACCTCACAGACCTGAATGGCATCTATGAGCTGGCGGCTGGACCGGGTACCTACCTCGTCGAGTTTGACTATTCCACCGCGATCGGTTCCTGGGTTAGCTCGCCTGCCAATCAGGGTTCCGACGATGCAATCGACTCTGACGCCGACCCGATCACCGGGGAAACCGTGGTATTTGTCCTTACAGATGGTTCCTCCGACGACACGCTTGACGCCGGTGCATACCTGGGTGCAACGGTGTCGGACTTCGTCTGGGACGACCTCGACGGCAACGGAGTTCAAGATGGCGGGGAACCGGGGCTAGCTAGCCAACGTCATCGTCAATCTCGTATCCGGTCCGGGGATCGACGGCCTATTTGGCACGCCAGACGACGTCGTTGTCACTACCGACACGACCGACGTGAATGGCCAGTATTCCCTCAGCGCAGCTCCGGGTAGTTATACGGTTGTGTTCCTGGCGCCGAGCGGCATGGTCTTTACCATCGCCGATCAGGGCAGCGACCTGTTCGACTCGGACGCGCTCGTGACCGCCGACCCGGCGGTTGCCATCGTGGCCGCCACTCTCTCTTCTGGTGCGGTCGATGCGACTGTCGACGCCGGACTGTTCACGCCGATCGTCATCTCAGACCTCGTCTGGTACGACATCAACGGAGACAGCGGCTTCGATGTCGGGGAGCCTGGCATTGCGAATGTCACCGTAACGCTGTTTGCGAGTGACGGCACGACGGTCCTGCAGACCGCAATCACGGACGTCGATGGCAACTACTCGTTCACGGTCGCACCCGGTGACTATGTCGTCGCCGTCACGACAACGACAGTGCCAGCTGGAATGACAGCCACCTTTGACTTTGATGCCGGCCTTGATTCCACGACCGCGGTAACAGTCATCTCGGGCTTCGACAATGCCGACGTCGACTTCGGATACACCGGCACAGGTTCGATCGGCGACGCAGTTCTCGAAGACACCAACGGCGACGGCACGCTCGGAGTGACCGAAACCACCGGACTGGCAGGGGCGACCATCGAACTCACCTGGGTCGGACCCGACGGTACGGCGGGTACCAGCGACGACGTCATATATCCGACCCAAACCACCGGCGCAGCCGGTGCGTACGATTTCACCTTGCTTCCCGCTGGTAGCTATTCGGTTGACGTCATCGTCGAACCGCTCGGCCACACCTTGACGACTGCGAACGATCCGCTTGCCGTAAACTTGGCCGCCGGCCTGGACTTCAATATCGCCGACTTCGGATACGCCGCTTTGGCGACGGTTTCGGACTTTGTCTGGACCGATTCGAATGGTGACGGTCTCCAGGATGTTGGAGAAGCCGGAGTTGTCGGGGTAATCGTGAATCTCGTGTCTGATCCTGGGACAGATGGCCTCTTTGGAACCGCTGACGACGTTGTCGTGGATACCACCACGACAGATGCTCTTGGCGCCTATTCCCTGACGTCCTTACCGGGCGATTACACCGTGGTGTTCTTTGCGCCGGTCTCGACGTCGTTCACATTGGCCAATCAGGGTGGTGACGACACAATCGACTCGGATGGTGTCGTGGCGAGCGATCCGAGCGTGGCCACTGCACCAGTTACGCTGACCTCCGGGATCATCGATGACACCGTCGACGCCGGACTCTTCGCCAACGCAACCGTATCGGACTTCGTCTGGGAAGACACGAACGGAAATGGCGTGCAAGATGACGGGCCGACCGGAGTTGGTGGCGTGACCGTAACGCTCGTCTCTGGCGCGGGCCTCGACGGCCTGTTCGGAACCCTCGACGATGTCATCGTCGACTCGACGGTGACGGATTCGAACGGCGCCTATGTGCTCTCTGCCGCTCCCGGGTCATATACCGTCGTGTTCGACACCTCAAGCGCTGCGACAGCCTTCCGGTACACCAGTGCAAATGCGGGGGGAGACGACAGCCTCGATTCCGATGCCCTGCCTGCCCTAGACATTCAGATCGGCACTGTGGCGGTTGTCCTCACGTCCGGCCAAGTCGATGCAACGATTGACGCCGGCCTGACAGAGGCAGCCGTCATCTCGGACCTCGTCTATCACGATGTCGATGGTGATGGTGTATATACCTCCGGAACCGATATTGCGTTGGTCGGCGTAACGATGACCCTCACCAAACCCGACACTTCGACGGTCACCGAGGTCACCGATGCAAGTGGTACCTACTCGTTCACCGTAGATCCCGGCACGTACGAGGTCACCGTCGACACGGCCACCATCCCGTCCGGCATGGTCATAAGCCAGGATCCTGACGGCAATGCCGATGACACTGCGACCGTGACCGTGGCCTCCGGCGAAATCAACACCACGACCGACTTCGGGTATACCGGCACAGGATCGATCGGTGACCTTGTCTTCGAAGATGTTGACGGAGACGGCGTCTACACCGGGGGGACCGATACGCCACTCGACGGCGTGCCGGTCGTCGCCACCTGGGCAGGCCCGGACGGAGTCAGCGGTAACAGTGATGACGTCGCGTATCCGGCCACTACCAGCGGAGGGGGCTTGTACAACCTTGCCCTGCTGCCTGCCGGTGAATACACGATCGATGCTGACGCGACGGCGACCGGGCTAACGGGGCCAGTAACGACGACCGGCGATCCTCAAACGTACGTTCTTGCTCCGGCCGAAGCGTATGTCGGAGCCGACTTCGGATATCTCCAACCGGCTGTGCTGACCGGGCAGGTCTGGAGCGACCTTGATGGGAACGGCCTTCAAAACGGCGAGCCATTCGTCCAGGCAGTCTCGGTTGAGCTCTGGCAAGACACCACCGGGAACGGCATCGTAGATACGCTGATCGCCACCGTGGGTACCGACGCTACCGGCACCTACACATTCTCCACTGTGGCTCCCGGCGACTATGCGGTCATCGTCGACGGTGTTGGCTTCACGTTCACTACTCAGAACAACGGGGTCGATGACGCGATCGATTCTGACGTTGCGGCCGACGGCGCGTCTGCCGTGTTTACCGTGTCGTCCGGAGACGTGATCGACGGACCAGATGCGGGTTACTTGCCGGCGAGCATCGGGAACCGGGTATGGAACGACCTCGACGGCGACGGGATCCAGGATGCTGGAGAACCGGGCTTCGATGGTGTAGTGGTGAACCTCTATGACGCCGCCGATCTCGTCACTCCGATCTCAAGCACCACCACATCGGGTGGCGGCCTGTACGGGTTCGTGGTCGCTCCCGGCGCCTACGTTGTCGAGTTCGTTGCACCTGGTGGATCGGCCTTCTCTGCTCCAAACCAGGGCGGCAACCCCGCGCTCGACTCCGATGCCTCCCAGACCACCGGGCGAACTGGCGTCATCGCCATTGCTGACGGAACCGGCACAGTCAATGTTGATGCCGGACTTGTCGTACCGGCCACGATCGGCGATACGGTCTTCTCCGACCTTGACGGTGACGG
>RCMY010000715.1_pt1 | contig 31674 bp, 25 predicted proteins | sample 2041341 | NCBI WGS metagenome assembly RCMY01 (sample SAMN09708234, study PRJNA481090) | Marine sediment metagenome, whole genome shotgun sequencing project. | reverse complement strand
TAACCTCTGACACTTTGGCGGAAATGGCCGCGCATCTAACCGGCGCTGCGGGTCTGTTGCCCCATGCCGCCCGTTTTGCAAGCATCGGCTATGGGTGCACGTCCGGGGCCGCTGAAATCGGATCCGAACGGGTGGCGGGGTTGATCCGCGCGGGGAAGCACAGCCCCCATGTGACCAACCCCCTAAGCGCGCTGATTGCCGCGTGCCAGCATCTGGGTCTGACGCAGCTGGCGCTAATGTCGCCCTACGTCGCGCAAGTATCGGCCAAACTGCGCGATGCCCTTGCACGCGATGGCATTGAAACACCTGTGTTCGGCAGCTTTGACGAGGCGGAGGAAGCCAAAGTCGTGCGCATCGATGCAGCATCTATTGTCGCGGCGGCTGTCGATCTGGCATCACGTGGCGGTGCAGAGGCGGTTTTTCTAAGCTGTACCAATCTGCGTACCCTGAACGTGATCGACGAGATCGAACGCGAAACCGGACTGCCGTGTCTATCCAGTAATCAGGTTTTGGCGTGGCATATGGCGCGGGCAGCAGGGATATCTGCGCGGATACCGGGGCGGCTAGGACGAGTTGTTGACGGGCTGGCATAAACAACACTTTGGGTCGGGCAGTCGGTAACACAGGCGAAATTTCTGCCCCAATTAACTCAATATCCTTTGCAAGATCTTTTTGAGCGTCTTTAGCATGTGAGCGGATGAGGTCATGTATCAGGCCTCTCGTCGCAGCATTTGATACAGTCGTAGTCCGGCATGGTCTATGCTCGAACCGAAGGCAGAACAACCAATCGAGCTTATGGACCCCTGCACAAAGCCTGCCTTATCTCGTCCGAATTCTACCGACCATTATTCCTCACTGGTCATCGATCTTCTCAAAAACTCAAGTCCTGGGCTGCGACACTCAGCGCCCTGCGCTAATGTCATCATTGGCGCGGGGGGACGGTAGTTGTCTTGCTTCGTCACCACTGCCCAAAGGTCACTCAGTGCGTTGATTGTCTGGGTGCGCTGGCCGATGGACATCGGTTGTGTCCGGAACAGCGTGGCACGCAGCTGCTGGGCCTCGGATTTCGGCGCAAGAAACAGCATTAGCGGTGGCGACGCGGCCTCACTATGGCTCTTGCGTCTGCAACATCGTTGTTTTGTCTTTTTACAGAAGGTTTTCGAATATACTGGTGCAATCAGTTGCACAGAATGACCCAATTTTTAATGTCTCGGCCCCATCATTGGGCTGTGGCACAGGCCTCAATTCCAACAATGCTTGCGGGTTCTTCGCTCTTAGAGGCAATCAGCGGTGCACATGACAGTTTTGTGCAGGAAACAATCGCCCCTTTGGCGCAAGCTCCCGTGAAGCTGAAACGGCCACTATGCAAGACCCAACCCGGCAAGTTCTAAATCTGTCATCTTGATATCATCATGACGATTTTTGCCCCTCAATCCTTGCACAACGCTAAGTGGGGAATGTCCAATCCACCGAAACCAGTTACCTAGTGGCGGGCCCCAGAGATTTTCGCAGGCGTATGTCGGTAGGGAGTTCAATGCTTTCGCAGGCTTCGCCCTGTTTGACCATCTGTATCAACATGCTGGCCGCGCGCCGGCCCATTTCGCGGTGTGGTACATGCACCGTGGTCAAGGCAGGATCGGCCAGCATGGCCAGTTCAATATCATCAAAACCGGTGATTGATATATCATCTGGCACCCGAAGCCCCATTTCCTTTGCCGCCCGCAATGCGCCTATGGCAAGCACGTCGTTCGCACACATCACCGCCGTGGTATTTGGCGCTTTGGCAAGGGTTGACCGAAAGGCGATTTCACCGGCCTCGATCCCATAGGGGGTCTCAGTCAACACCATTTGATCCCCGGAAAGCCCTGCTTCGGTCATAGCGAGCCGGATGCCGGCAACCCGTTCGCGCGCCCGGTCGTTTGCTGCGGTCGCAGCTGAAATGCAGGCAATGTTGCGGTGGCCGTGCAGGATGACCTGTCGGGCCAGTTCGGCCATGGCAGCCTTGTTGTTAAACCCTACTGCAGGATGTGACTGATCGGGGTCAAATGACCACGCGACGACAAAGGGTACAGACCGCCTCTTCAGAAAGTCGTAAATTTCTTCGCTGCGGTGATACCCGATCAAAAGGACACCGTCGGCACCGCGGGCGACAATCGTGCGAACCTGTTCGTTTTCAAGCGCCTCGTCATAGGCAGACGAGGCGATCAGAAGCGTTTTACCGTTGCGCACAAGCTCTTCTTGGAAGGCCTGAATGCCACGGGCGAAAACCGCGTTTTCCATTGTGGGGATCACAACCCCGATAGTGTTCGTCTGTTTGGCCGCTAAAGCGCGTGCCCCGAAATTCGGAGTATAGCCCAGATGCTGCACGGCGCTTAGCACCCGTTCGCGCGTCAGGGGTACGACCAGATCTGGCGAATTTAGGCAGCGCGAAACCGTCGCTGTGGATACATTCGCGTAGCGCGCAACATCCGCGAGGGTCGCAATCGGTTTGTCATCGGGTGATTGGTTCATGGGGCTTTATACTTTTTCTCATGGGTCAAAACTACCGCAGATGAACCTACGGCCTTAATTTTAATCAAAAAAGTAGCGAGTGCTGCTTTATGCGTATGCTCAGGCTGTCTAAACCGGAATATAAACACTTGCCTGAAGCAATGTAAGCGCTTACATCTTAACGAATCGCCGAGTAATGAGCGATTTTGGGGAATAGATGGCATTTCTAATAGCATTGATCTTACTTCTGGCCTTCACAGCGAATGTCGCCATTGGCGCGATTGGCGATGGCCCTCTTGTGGGAAATGTCGGGGAACTGCTGATGCTGATGACGGCATCAGTTTCCTTTGTAGTCGGCATTCTTCAACGAGAAGCAAAAGCAAAAAAGGGCGCACAGACGCCTGATACCTGAACGATCTAAACCAAATGGGAGGAACCATAATGAACAAACGCAACAAAGAAATCGTTTCCGCAGAACGCAGAAATTTCCTGAAACTGGCGGGTACGGGCGGCTTTACGGCGGCCATGGTCGCAGGTGCGGGTGGTATGCTGTGGTCTGACGCAGCCGTGGCCCAAACCTCATCCGAAGAGCGCGAGCGCGAAGCCGCTGCAGAGTTCACCATGACACTGGCCACAGCGTATGTATTGGGCGCTGATCGCAGCTATCCCATCATGCAGCTGGACCTGAAAGAAAACATTCAAAACATGACCAACGGCAAGGTCTATGTGCGTCTGGCCCCCGGTGGTCAGCTTGGCGCGGGCGGTGCATTGGCACAGGCTGTGCAATCGGGCACGATCCAGTGTGCACAACATTCGCTGGCCAACTTTGCGCCTTTCGCATCGGCTGTTGACCTGATCAACCTGCCGTATTTCTGCGGGTCGAACCAGCGCTTTACCAACCTGACGTCATCGGACACATGGAAAAGTGAAGTTGACCCCAAGATTGCGGCGTCCGGCTTCAAATCTTTGTTCTACATCGTCATCGACCCACGTGTTGTGGCCGTCCGTAAGGGTGGCAATGCCATCATCACGCCGAGCGACATGGCTGGCGTCAAGTTCCGGGTTCCCGGCTCTGCGATGTTGCAGCAGTATTACAGCATGGTTGGCGCAAACCCGACACCGGTTGCTTGGGGCGAAACACCTTCGGCGATCCGTCAGGGTGTTGCTGATGCACTTGACCCGTCGGTTGGTGCGCTGCACGTCTTTGGCTTTGGCGAAATCCTCAGCCACGTGACCTTTACCCAAGCTGTTCCTGACAGCCAGGTATATTCGGTGAACCTAGAGTGGTTTAATTCACTGCCAATGGACGTTCAGGAAGGCATCGAATTTGCTGGCGAAATCACGCAGGCGCAAAACCTTGCCAAGGTACCGGCCGCACGTGCCTATGCCATGTCAGAGTTGACGAAAAACGGCGTCGAATTCCACCAGTTGAATGATGATCAGCTGGGCGAATGGAAAGATGCGGGCGGCTATCAAAAGCCAGAGTGGGACCAGTTCAAAGTTGATCTTGCTGGCGACATGGATACCTTCGCGCGTCTTGAAGAAGCGGCCGGAACCATGGGCCGTCACTACGTACACGACGCATAAAATATCCCGGACCGGCACCTCTGGGGTGCCGGTCTATGCCATACTCACTAGACATTTCAAAGATAGGAAACAGGCGTTGTCGTATGCGCGCCTGCATGGGGGAGATTTATGTCGCGGATATTTAAGACATTGGACAAAAACGCCGAGCGTTGGCTTTTGCTTGTCTTCTACGTGATGCTTGTTGGCACAATGTTCATCGAAGTGATCCGCCGCGAGGTGTTTTCCTACTCCTCTATCTGGGGCGAGGAGATGGTGCGCTATTCCTTTATCTATCTTGCATGGATCGGCGCGTCGGCGGCGGTCAAGGAACGCGGCCATATCCGCATCGATGTGATCCTGAATTACGTCCCCCAGACCGTCAAAACACTGCTTTATATGTTTGGCGACGTTGTCATGTTCATCGTCGCCCTGATCGCGCTGTACTGGTCTTGGGAGGCCGTCCACGTCTCGTGGAAATTCGGATCCGTTACCCACGGTTTGCGCATCTCACAAGTTTGGTTTCTGTTTGCTGTGCCTTTTGGCTTCGCGCTGGTTACGCTTCGGCTTGTCCAGTCCTTCCTTCGGGACTTCTCCGATCTTCGTAACGGGCGTCCCGTCTACGAAGGCGATAAATTGTTCGATTGAGAGGGCTGAGACATGCTTTGGCAAAATCTTCAGAACCAACCGGTTATTCTTGGCTGGGATTTCTATATCCCCATCCTTGTCTTTGTAATTCTAGTCGCACTTGCCGTTCCCGTTTGGGCTTCTATCGGTGCTGCTGCGATCCTGATGCTGATGATTTCAGGCGCGCTTCCACTTAGCTTGGTGGGCGAAAGCCTGTTTCACGGTATCGACCATTTCGCGCTGACTGCCGTGCCACTGTTTATTCTTACCGGGGACGTCTTGGTTCGAACCGGTCTATCAAAGAAGTTTCTTGATGTGGCAGAGGCAATTACCTGCTGGGCCAAGGGTGGCTTTGGATCGGCAACCGTACTGGTCTGCGGCATGTTCGCGGCGATCTCGGGGTCGGATGCGGCCGGTGCGGCAGCTGTTGGTCGCATGACCATCGACCGTCTGGTCGAGAGCGGATACCCACGCCCCTATGCCTGCGCATTGGTCGCGGCCGGTGCCTGTACAGGCATTTTGATCCCGCCCTCAATCGCCTATATCATCATCGGTCTGGTGCTAGGTGTGAACGTATCAATCTTGTTTCTCGCCGCAGTCGTTCCGGGCCTGTTGGTGCTGTTGGCCATTCTGATCACCAACACCTTAGTCAACCGTCGGCACGCTTACGAAGGTGGCGGTCTGATGACTCTTGGCGAATGGGCCGCGAACCTTTGGAAGGCCATAAGGTCCGGCTGGTACGCATTTCTTGTACCAGGTATCATTTTTTACGGTATTTTCTCGGGCCGATTGACCCCTACCGAAGCCGGAGCCATTGCCGTGATGGTCACTATCGCAATCGGTTTTATTCTCGGTACGCTCAAATTCTCTGACTTCCCGGCGATGCTTGTCAGCTCGGCAAAAGTGAACGGGGTGATCTTACCAATCATCGCCTTCTCATTGCCACTGGCACAGGCCTTGGCCATCCTTGGTGTGCCGCAAGGTTTTGTTGCGGCGGCTACCAGCGTCAGCGATGAACCGTGGATTTTGATCCTGATGATGATTTTGATCCTGATTGCAGCCGGTTGCGTGATGGAAACCACGCCCAATATCGTAATCCTTGCCCCGATTTTGTTCCCGCTCGCCCAAAGCATCGACATGAACGAAATTCAGTTTTGCATCATGATGATCACCGCCTTGGGTGTCGGATTTATTACGCCGCCCCTTGGTCTTAATCTGTTTGTGGTCTCCGGCATCACCGGTGAATCAATACTGAAGATTGCCGCTCGGGCCGTCCCTTTTGTGTTCTTCATGCTGATCGTCACCCTTCTGATCGCCTACATCCCCGCGATTTCAACCATCCTTCTTCCAGAAGCTTATCAATAGGAAACCCTTAACATGACACGCGAGTATCTTAAGAAAGCAACCCTCACACCCAGCAGCGGTGCCTCGGATGTCCATGAATTGGTTCAGGGTATACTGAATGACATCGAAGCCGGCGGCGACGCGAAGGCGTTGGAATACACGGCAAAATTCGATAAATACGAGGGCAGCATCATCCTGTCCCAAGCCGAAATAGACGCAGCCATCGCGTTGGTGCCCGAAAAGATCAAAGCCGATATCCGGTTTAGCCACGACAACGTGAAACGCTTTGCCGAAGCGCAAAAAGCGACCCTTTCCAATATCGAAGTCGAAATCGTGCCGGGCATGATTGCAGGTCAAAAGATCATGCCGGTCGATGCCGCGGGCTGCTACGTGCCCGGTGGCCGCTATTCGCACATCGCTTCTGCGATCATGACCGTGACCACCGCCAAGGTTGCGGGTTGTAAACATATTGTGGCCTGTTCGCCGCCCCGTCCCGACGTCGGAATTGCCCCCGCGATTGTCTATGCTGCACATATCAGCGGTGCGGACAAAATTATGGCGATGGGTGGCGTGCAGGGCGTTGCAGCCATGACCTTTGGTCTGTTCGGGCTGCCGAAAGCGAATATCCTTGTGGGTCCAGGAAACCAGTTCGTCGCCGAAGCCAAGCGTATCTTGTTCGGCCGCGTTGGCATCGACATGATCGCGGGACCGACAGACAGTTTGATCCTTGCCGACAAAACCGCCGATCCGCTGGTCGTCGCCACAGATCTGGTCGGTCAAGCTGAGCATGGGTACAATTCGCCAGTGTGGCTGGTCACCGATGACCGCAGCATCGCCGAAGAGGTCATGCGCCTTGTCCCCACCCTGATCGAAACCCTGCCAGAGGTGAACGCGGCCAACGCAACCGCTGCGTGGCGCGACTATGCCGAGGTCATCTTGTGCGCAGACCGCGAAGAGATGGCGTCGACGTCAGATGAATACGCCCCTGAACACTTAACTGTTCAGGCCCAAGATCTGGATTGGTGGCTTGATCGCCTGCATTGCTATGGCTCGTTGTTCTTGGGAGAAGAGACCACAGTGGCCTTTGGCGACAAGGCGTCCGGCACAAACCACGTGCTGCCCACCAGCCGCGCTGCGACCTACACGGGCGGTCTTTCGGTCCACAAATACATGAAAATCGTGACTTGGCAGCGGTCAACCCGCGAAGGGGCCAAGCCGATTGCCGAAGCCACAGCGCGAATTGCCCGCCTTGAGGGCATGGAAGCACACGCACGGACAGCCGACATCCGACTGGCCAAATTTTTCCCCAATGAAACCTTTGATCTGACGGCGGAAGGATAGTCATGAAACCGGGCGATCATCCTGATCTAAGCGGCCATGTCGCCTGCGTCACCGGGGCCAGTTCCGGCCTTGGTCGACGCGCAGCGCTGGTGCTGTCGCAAGCAGGGGCCAAGGTTGTTGCGATTGCCCGGCGCGCCGACGCTCTGGCGTCGCTCCAAGCCGAGGCACCAGGCGAAGTATTTGCCCTGCCATATGATCTGAACGACCGCGCCGGCCTTGCCGATCTCGCGCACCGTGCGGCTGAACCCTTTGGCGCGCCCGATATCGTGGTGCATGCAGCAGGCATAAACACCCGCGAAGTTGCGGATGATGTAACGCCGGAAGGCTGGGATATCACGCTAAACCTGAATCTGGCTGCACCGTTTTTCCTGTCCCAGCATCTGGTGCCGGGCATGCGAGCCAAGGGGTGGGGGCGGATCGTCAACTTCGCCTCGCTGCAATCGTACCGCGCCTTTGCCGGCGGACTTAGCTATGGGGCGTCAAAGGGTGGTATCGCACAATTGACCCGCGCCATGGCCGAGGCATGGTCGCGCGACGGCATCACTGCCAATGCGATTGGTCCGGGGTTCTTTCGTACCGAACTGACGGCCGCAGTGTTCAATGACCCGGAACGCGCTGCCCGCAACGCAGCGCAGACCTGTCTGGGCCGTAACGGTGAACCCGAAGACCTTGACGGGCCGCTTTTGTTTTTCTGCTCGGATGCCTGCGCCTATGTGACGGGGCAAGTTTTAATGGTCGATGGGGGGTTCACAGCAAAATGAAAGCGCTTGTTTATACCGGTGTCGAGGAATTGGAATTCCGCGATGTGGCAGACCCCGTTTCGACGCCGGGCTATCATCTGATCCGGATCGACAGTGTCGGCATCTGCGGGTCAGACATGCATGCCTATTTGGGCCATGATGACCGCCGGCCTGCACCACTGATCCTGGGTCACGAAGGGGCGGGTACCGTCGTTGGCGGTACATGGGACGGCACCCGCGTAACAATCAACCCGCTTGTGACATGCGGCACCTGTTCGGGCTGTCTGGCGGGGCGCGACAATCTGTGCAGCACGCGGCAGATCATATCGATGCCGCCGCGCGAAGGGGCGTTTGCCGAATTTGTCGCAATGCCCGAACGCAATCTTGTGAAGGTGCCAGCAGGAATATCCCTTGAAAAGGCAGCGCTGGCCGAACCAATTGCGGTGTCTTGGCACGCTGTACGTCTTGGGCTTCAGGCGTTGCCAAAGGGGGCCGTTGAAACAGCACTCGTGATTGGTGGCGGTGCCATCGGGGTTGCGGCGGCTATCAGCCTCGTCGCCCAAGGTGTGGCGGATATTACCTTGGTTGAACCTAACAAGCTGCGCCGTGACTATCTGAAACTGGATGCATCGGTCAAAGTGATGTCGCCGGATGATATCAGCGAAAAGCTATTTGATATGACCGTGGATTGTGTGGGCTATGATGCCACCCGCGCCACAGCCAGCGCCGCCACCCGTCCCGGCGGGGTGATCTTGCACGTAGGCCTTGGGGGCGGGACAGCCGGCCTCGATATTCGCCGCCTAACCCTACAAGAGATCACGTTTATCGGAACCTATACCTATACCGCGCAAGATTTCCGCGACACCTGCGCTGCGATGTTCGACGGCCGACTTGGCCCGCTCGACTGGGCTGAAAACCGCCCCCTTTCCGATGGTGCCCAAGCGTTCCGCGATATCCGCGAAGGCCGGGTTGCCGCTCCCAAGATCATTCTTAAACCAGCATAATTGGAGACGCTGATGTCCGACACCAAACCCATCCCGAACGAAATTCCGCAACTGCTTGTTCACGAAGAGGCCGACAATGTTGGCGTCGTCGTCGTCGAGGGCCTGACCGCAGGCACCGATATGCTTTGCTGTATTACCCACGACAATTCGACCTTCCGCCTGACCGCCAAGCAGGACGTGCCAATCGGTCACAAGATCGCGTTGAAAGACCTGAAAGCGGGCGACACCGCAATGAAATACGGCGAGGACATCGGCAAGATCATTGCCGATATCGGTAAGGGCGAACACGTCCACACCCAAAACTGCAAAACAAAGCGCTGGTAAGGACCCATAACATGACATCCAAATATTCAAACATCACCGTACAGGGCTACCGTCGCGAGAATGGCCGAGTTGGCGTGCGCAATCACGTGATCATCCTGCCCGTCGACGATATCTCGAACGCGGCATGCGAAGCTGTGGCTAATAACGTCAAAGGCACGATGGCAATCCCACACGCCTATGGCCGTCTGCAATTTGGCGAAGACCTTGATATCCACTTCCGCACGATCATCGGCACTGGTGCCAACGCCAATGTCGCGGCCGTTGTTGTGATCGGGATCGAGCCCGGTTGGACCAAGAAGATCGCCGACGGCATTCGCGCGACGGGCAAGCCTGTGGCCGAATTCTCGATCGAGCAAAAAGGTGACTTCGAGACAATCCGCGCCGCATCCTGGGCTGCCAAGGAATTCGTGCATCACGCGACTGAAATTCAGCGCGAAGAATGCTCAATCAATGAGCTTTGGATTTCCACCAAATGCGGCGAAAGCGATACGACAACGGGTCTGGGATCTTGCCCCACGGTCGGTAACATGTACGACAAGCTGCTGCCCGAAGGCATCACCGGCTTTTTCGGCGAAACATCCGAGATCACCGGCGCAGAACACATCTGTAAAGAGCGCGCGATCAACGCAGAGGTTGGCGAACGTTGGTACAAGATGTGGGAAGCATACCAGAACGATGTGATTTTCGCGCACCAGACCGATGACCTGTCGGACAGCCAGCCCACCAGAGGCAACATCGAAGGCGGTCTGACCACAATCGAAGAAAAGGCACTTGGCAATCTGGAGAAAATCGGACGGACGTCAAAGTTCATCGACATCCTTGAACCAGCCGAAGCACCGGGTCAGGGCAATGGCCTGTACTTCATGGACTCATCTTCGGCGGCGGCGGAATGCGTGACGTTGATGGCTGCCGGTGGTGCCGTGATCCATACCTTCCCGACAGGGCAGGGCAACGTAGTCGGTAACCCGATCGTGCCAGTGATCAAGATCACAGCAAACCCCCGCACCGTGCGCACAATGGCAGAGCATGTTGATGTCGACGTGTCTGGCATCTTGCGCCGCGAGCAGACCATCGACGAGGCTGGCGATGCGCTTATCGAAATGATCCGCCGGACTGCCAATGGCCGCAACACCGCAGCCGAGGCCCTGGGCCACCGGGAGTTCTCGATGACCAAGCTGTACCGCAGCGCATAATGAACGAATGGGCGGCCCTGCTATTAGGGCCGCCCATCACCATGCCGAAGGCAGGCCGTGACCAGTGACTGACAAAACCCGTATTTCGATTGCCGATGCAACGGCGCTGATCCATGCCGCCCTTGCTGCAGCGGGCGTGCCGTTTGAGGTGTGCACTTCTGTCGCCACCGCGCTTGTCGCTGCCGAGGCCGAAGGTCAAGGCGGGCACGGGTTCTCACGCCTATCCGATTATGTCGCTCAGGCGCGGTCGGGCAAGATTAACTTAAACGCAAAGATCGCCACAACACTGCGAGGGCCATCGTCGGTCTTGATTGACGCGGATCGTGGCTTTGCCTTTCCAGCGCTTGACGCAGCGCTTGCGACAGGACTGCCCTTGGCAGAGAAAATGGGCATCTCAATCATGGCCGTCGGCAATTCGCATCATTGCGGTGCGCTGTCCGTACAGGTCGAAAAGATTGCCAAAGCGGGCATGATCGGGCTGATGGTCGCGAATGCCCCCAAAGCGATTGCCCCATGGGGGGCAAAAGATCCGGTTTTTGGCACCAACCCGATTGCCTTTGCCACACCCCAGGCCACAGGTGATCCTTTGGTGATTGATATGTCCTTGTCGCGGGTTGCCCGTGGCAAGGTGATGAACGCACATAAGACCAACCAACCGATCCCGCTGGGTTGGGCACTGGATGCGCAGGGTGAACCGACAACGGATGCCAAAGCGGCCCTTGAAGGCACGATGATCCCTATTGGCGAGGCGAAAGGTACAGCCCTAGCCCTAATGGTGGAAATTCTTGCCGCAGCCTTTACCGGCAGTGCTTTTAGCCAAGAGGCCGGATCTTTTTTTACCGCTGATGGGCCAGCGCCCAGAGTGGGGCAAACCTTGATTGCCATTCGCCCCGATGCAAATTCAGATTTTCTGAAGCGGGTCAGCACCCTGCTTGATACGATTCAGGCCATGGAAGGCGCACGCCTGCCCGGAACCCGTAGGCGGGGGGCCATCCGCAGCGCTGAAGCCGACGGGCTTTTGGTTCAGTCCCACTATTTAAACCTTGCCAAAACACTCGCCGATGGCGCGTAGCGTACCGGTCGTCACACCCGCCGTACTTAACCTATTAGGATAATAAACAATGAATATGGCCGCCATGCAGTCTCGCGCCCATTCCCTGATACCCGGCGTGTTGGTGGCTTTGATCATCGCGATGGCAAGCAAGTTTGTGTCTGAACACTATGGCGCGCCTTCAATGTTGTTGGCGCTTTTGTTCGGGATCAGTTTGAATTTTCTGGTCGATGATCCACGCTGCGGACCGGGCATCGCATTCACATCGAAGACATTGCTGCGGTTGGGCGTGGCGCTGTTGGGATTGCGCATTAGTTTCGGGATGATGAGCGGGCTTGGCTGGCCCATTGTTGCGATGGTGGTGCTGATGGTGCCCATGACAATTGGCTTTGGCTTTGTCGCCTCGCGGTTTTTCGGTTTTCGCTATCGCTTTGCCTTTTTGTCGGCGGGGGCCGTTGCGATCTGCGGGGCCTCTGCTGCCCTGGCCATCGCTGCAATCCTTCCGAAGGACGAAAAATCAGACGACAGGCTGGTGTTCACCGTCGTCGGGGTCACCATTTTGTCGACGATCGCGATGATCATCTATCCTATCCTTAGTCAGGTGCTGGGCTTTGACGATGTGACGGCGGGCATTTATCTGGGGGCCACAATTCATGATGTGGCACAGGTGGTTGGTGCGGGGTTTTCAATCTCTGAACAGGCAGGTGAAACGGCGACTTTGGTAAAACTGTTGCGTGTCGCAATGCTGGCCCCTGTGGTGGTTCTGGCGACCTTGGTCTTACGCAGCACTTCAAAGCCTGATCCGTCAGGGGTGCGCCCGCCACTGATCCCAAGCTTTGTTCTGGCATTTATCCTGCTTGCTATGCTGAATTCGTTTGTGACCCTACCCGCCGTCCTTCTTTCTATTGCGGTAGACGCATCTGGGTGGTTGTTGCTGACCGCCATTGCGGCAGTTGGGCTAAAGACCCGTCCGGCAGAGATTTTGAAGGTTGGCAAACCCGCTGCAGCTTTGCTGGTGGCCGAGACATTGTTCCTAGCGGTAGTTGTGGCGCTTGCCCTGACGTTTTTGCCCATCCTTCCTATATAACGCCTAAAGAAGGAAACATGATCATGCCCAAGTCCATTCTAATCCCCGTGGCCATTGACCACGAAGCCCTGGTCGCCGAAAAAATCGCACTTGCGCGCCGGATGCTCGCGTCAGGGGGCAAGATCACGTTGTTGACGGTGCTTGAACAAATCCCTGGGTTTGCAAGCGAATTCGTTACCGTCAAAGCGGAAAACCACCTGACCGCCCGGATGATGGAAAAGATGAAGGCCGTGGCCGGCCATGCAGACGACATTGACTGCAATGTTACGACGGGCAAAGCTGGCGTGCGCATCCCGGCCGTGGCCAACGAGATAGGTGCCGATCTGATTATTGTGGGCGCGCACCACCCAAGTGCTGTAGATTATTTCTTGGGGTCCACGGCCTCTCGGGTTGCACGACGGGCCACGTGTTCTGTTTATATTGTTCGGCCAAATGAATCCGGCCAATAATCGGCCTTATGATCCTCAAAGGGATACAAGTTGTGGCACAGAAAAGACCCGACAATAGCGGATCGTCCGTGACAGAGCCAATCAAAGGGGCGGACATTTCTGCGCCCGGTCAAGGCGACGGCACAGCGCTTGGCGAAAAACCCTACGAGCCCAAGCGCTTGTCCTATGCGTCGACTTTCACGGACCCGGTGCAGCAAACCATAATTCAGGCGATGGAGTTTCTGACAGCGAAGCCTGCATTGCTGCGCCGGATCAGGCAATTCGAAGCCATGGGCGTGCCACATGGCCAACCCTTTTGGGGGCAGGCGCTGCGTGTCATGGGGATCGACGTTCAAACCCCGGAAGAACAGATCGCGCGAATTCCGAGCACCGGCCCACTGGTGATCACCGCAAACCATCCCCACGGTCTTGTCGATGGTATGGTCATGGGGGAACTGATTGGCCGTGTCCGGACCGATTACAAAATCCTCACGCGTTCGCTGCTGACGGGCATCGCGGAAATTGACGGATTTATGGTGCCTGTGCCCTTTGCCCATGATCCCGATGCCTTGCAAAAGAACATCGAGATGCGCCGTCTTACGATGCGCCATCTGGCGGATGGTGGCGCTATTGCCCTGTTTCCATCTGGTGTTGTTGCTTCAGCGGATAGGATAATGGGGCCCGCGATTGAACGCGAATGGAGCGCGTTTACCGCCAAGATGATCCAACGTTCTGGTGCTGCAGTCGTGCCGCTGCGCTTTACCGGGCAGAACAGCCGTGCCTATCAAATTGCAAGCCAGCTATCCCCGACATTGCGCCAAGGCCTGCTGCTATACGAGGTTCGCCATGCCATGGACAAAGTACAGCGGCCCATCGTCGGCGACCCGATATCAGCAGAAGAGATGACCGCATGGGCCGGTGATCCCAGAGGGTTCATGCGGTGGCTTAGGGAAAAGACCTTGGCGCTACGCTAGGCTCCAATAATTCTGATCTTTGGCCTGAAGTAGATTGTTGCTGCGAGTGCGATTGTGTCCGTCGTCAGGGATTTTCGAGCCAATGGCAGCTTAGACAAATGAAGAGTTCGGCGCATCTGGTTGATTTGATAATGCGGCGCGTTGTTTGTGATGCAAGCGTCGCATTTCGAGCATCTTACGTTTGATCCTGCAATGTGTTTGAGAATGATATGGCGCACCGCGGGATTGTTTCATGCCTGTGTACTGCGACCAGTCGCCCAACTCTCCAGAAGCATAGCTTGATCCGTTGTCATTAGGTAGGCGTGGCTTGTGGACGACATGAACTTGATCACATCGTGACGCTGCTAAAGCCAGATCCACGTGGCGATCTCGTCTTCGGCCCCTTCGTACTTGCGTAGAACCGAAAATTTGCCCTCAGACTGCGTTTCAGCCGAGAAAATGCCGCGCTCTGCACGAATGGCTGCAATGGGCCGGAAGCGGCTGCTGGATCGTAGAACTTTTTACCTTATCTTTCATGGCTTACTTGACGCCCATTCAGGTATGAAATACTAAGACTTTCGTAGAGCGGGCGTTGTGTAATGGTTAAGACCTCAGTTTTCCAAACAAAGCTCCTAAGTTTCCTGTTGTTTCATTGTCATTCTTAGTCATTCTATTCATTGACTTTTATTGTTCCTTCTGATGTTCTGGTTTGTACTAGTATTCAGTTTGAAACCGACAAAAAGCCGACAAAAAAATGCCTAAGCTATCAGAGACGTTCGCACGGAAATTGCCGCACGCGAGAACGGGAACCGACAAGTATTGGGACTCCGAAATCAAGGGGCTGGTACTCTTTGTGGGGAAGCTGTCTAAAACCTGGTACTTCCAGAAAGACGTAGGCGGTCTGACTAAACGCATACTGATTGGCCGGTTCCCAACGATCTCAGCGCAGGCTGCACGGCAAACAGCACTTGGGTTTGCTTTGGAGATGGGCCGGGGAGCAGGGAAGGTGGCTCAAATCGGCGCGCCCACGCTTGAAGCAGCGGCGGAGGTGTATCTAGCGCGCCCGAAATTACGCTCTGAAGTCCACAAGAGTGGGACACGGAGGCAATTAGAACTTCATCTAAAGGATTGGATGCGATTGCCGCTAGACGAGATTGGCAAAGCGATGGTTGTTCGTCGCCATCAGGAATTGGCGAAGATGCCGTCGGGGGCCAATCATGTGCTCCGCGCCTTCCGCTCGATCTATAACCATGCGCGCAGGACTTACGATCTTGCTGAGTGCCCGACTATGGCAATCGAATGGTACGAGGAAAAACCTGATGGTCGTATCATTGATGACTTACAAGATTGGCGGAAAACGATTGACGATTTGAACAATCCAATACATCGCGTGTTCTATGAATTCCTCCTGTTTACTGGCCTAAGAAAAACCGAAGCGCTCACTCTTCAGTGGGACAGTGTCCAAGAAGATCATATTCATCTGCCGATGACCAAGAATGGCCGGAGTTTCGATTTGCCAATCTTGCAGGTGCACCATGAGATACTAGCGCCCCTGCGTCCACTCAGCCGAAAGTTTGTGTTCCCGTCTCCAAAATCTGTGGTTGGGCACATCACAAAGCCGGAAAGGCTTAAGTATAACCCCCATATGCATCGCAGGACATTTGCAACGGTAGCGATGGAAGCTGGGGTCCTAGAGGAGATCGTTGGGCGGCTGCTAAATCACACGCCGTTGTCGATTACCGGGCAGAGATATACCCGGCCGTCTTTAGACGCATTACGTCCGTCGATGGAGGCAACCTGTAGTGAGATCACTGGCCGACTGGAAATTCGCCAGGCCAACTGAGTGATGCTGCTGCAAGATAGCAAGGGAAGAAAGACATAGGCCAATCTATGGACGATTATGAAGAAGAATATCGTCAGAGCTTTCGGGCAGTTCGACCAATCTTTGAAAAAGATTTCTTTTCCGTCGAGGACCGACGCATCCCGATGGATATCCTGAACGCCTTATCAGCGTTCGACAAAAAATAGTTTAGTTCTGATAATTCCGTGGACCGTTTCCTGACTTTCGATGATCCAGCGTCGTGATGCCGGTGATGTTCTCGCAACACGGATGTGAAGGTGCAACACACGAATAGATGCAATCTTTGCGATCATGGGAGCTTCCCGCTCGCGGACTCTTTTAAGTTCCAGCAGGGTCCAAGCCGCCAACAGGGCGGGACGCGTGCGCTGTTCACAGCATCCTCATCATAGGTTTACCTTCCTGAGCCACAGAGCTGCCGGTCTGCCGTCAGCCCATCTTGGCCATCACTAACACGCCCTGGAATGTTCGCCTTCCAAACTCGGCCATGAGAAGCTGCCAGTCCCCTCCCGGGGCAAAACCGGTCATTCGCGTTTACAGCAGCGAAGGTCCTCTCTCCGCCCCTCTCATTAATAAAGCACCAGGTTGCTCACGGTACTTTGCTGCCGTTCGTGGCCTGGGTGGCTATTGGCAGGTTCGAGCCCACTTTACCGATTTTCTGTTATGCGCCGAACGGCAGCTATGCTGGCGTTCCATAGACATTCTACAACAGGTTTGAATTTGAATAGGGTTTGTGGCAGCGTCAAGGGAGGCCGTTTGTGCATGTTCCAAAAACGAGGATTTGTTGAACGGACTTGAATGAAAGTTGTGCGGATTTTGGGGGCAGTGCCATCCTTCAAGACCTAATTATTGGGAAGTATGATGCTCATCAAAGTAGGCGATGCCCGCACCTCAAATATTGATTTGGTTCTGGCGGGCCTACTTACTTCGGTTGCCGGTGCGCTGAACGCCGTGGGTTTCCTTATCGCCGGATCGTTCACGGCAAACATGACAGGAAATATCTCTGCATTTGCTGACCACATCGCGAATGGCGCGATCCCGGTTGCGTTTTCCTTCTTGGGGCTGGTCGTTGCCTTTATTTGGGGGGCAGGCATGGCGGCCCTTGCTATTCAAGCCGGCGAACGTCGACAGCTCCGCTCGGTCTACGCTTTGGCAATTGCCGGCGAGGCCATCATTCTTCTGCTGGTTGGTGCCGCCCTTACAATGTCATCGGCCACAGAACACGAAACATTTCTGGTCATTGTCCTCAGCTTTGTCATGGGTCTTCAAAACGCCGTCACAACGATGATTTCGCGGGCGCGGGTCCGCACTACCCATGTGTCGGGAATGGCCACTGACATTGGAATAGAGCTGGCAGCGTTGGTCGGGGGTGAAAAATCGCGGCAAGAGGCCGCGCCAAAGCTCCGGCTACACAGTTTGACCCTCGCCTGTTTTGCCTTCGGCGGTTTCAGCGGTGCGCTATTGTTTCAGATTGTCGGGAGCTGGCTTTTTATAATCGCCGCAATCCTCTTGCTGCTCATAGCAGTGCCGGAAGCCCTTAGAGCACACAGTTCCTGAGCGCTTCCCAATAACCAACGTTTTTAGAAGGCTGCCGAAAGTGGCCGTTGGCACAGCCGCAGCGGACGTCCACAATCTGCCCTTGGTGTCGATCAACATGAACGGCCCATAGCTGCCATTCGCTTGTATCGACAAATTTCTTGCCGATTTCCGATAAGCAGACCTTCAAGTGGGGGGCAGAAATCCACAAACTCATAGCCGTGGTTGTCAAACGATCGTACAATATTGTTACGCAAACGCAGACACGCCTCGTGACTGCTGCAATTCAGGAGCGGCGGACTTGGTTGAGCCAGAAACATTTACGTTCCTTGCAGATCTTGCAAAGAACAACCGCAAGGTTTGGATGGATGCACACCGCGAGGAACGTGACGACGCTCTGCGCAATTTTACAGGCATCGCGACGACACTCCATGATTATGCGGATCGTTTTGACCATAACGTGGCTGAGGCACGGCTCAAACCAAAGCAAAGTTATTCGAAGTTCTTTCAGGAAGCGCGTGAACGTGTCGGGACCGGCTTATACCGTACGGATGTTGACGTATTCGCCAACGCGGGCAACCCATCTGAAAACGTCGGATATTACCTGCATATCGAGCCTGGGAATTGCCACGCAGGGGCTGGGCTTTTCCATCCCTCGAAGGCAGCACTTGCAAGCCTGCGCAGACGCGTGGTTGACGACCCGCAGGGAATTAAAGAGTTAGTGAACGAGCCGGAATTCAAAGAGGTGTTTGTAGACGGAATTGTCACACGCAAAGCCCTGAATGCTGTTCCAGACGGTTTTGACAATAACGATCCGGCCGTAAAGTATTTGAAGATGGTCGGCTTAGGATGCCACAGAGATCTGCCAGACGCGCTTCTGCTGGAAGACGACGTGATTGAGCAATTGATTGACATCTTTCGCTCAGCCAGCCCGCTGGTCAGGTATTTTGAGTGATTGTCGTTCAATGGATTTTGATTAGTTGCGGTCTAGTTCTTACTAACCACGAGTATCTCCGGCCCAGACCGGCCATTCTCGCACTGACAAGATGCTGCGGCGCAGCCCGTCACAGCGGCCATTTATGCATCCTGCAGCATTTTTGTTGGAGAACGTAGGTCAGCGGACAAAGCGAGCTTTCGCTGCGGTGGCACGAATAGCTGCTTTTGGTTTGAGCTCAATTATGGCCCCGCATAGATGCGGAACCAAGCATCGTTGCGGCGACACCAGTCTTGGAAAGTTCCAAGCCTTTCACTAATAGAGAGAAAAGCGGAGTTTCATTATGACCGAAATCTTGGCGCTTGCCAGCGCAAACCTTTTGTCACCGATCATCTTGTCATTTGCACTTGGTCTTGCTGCTGCGATGGCGCGCTCGGATTTGTCTATCCCCGAAGCCATCGCGAAAGGCATGTCGATATATCTGCTGTTCGCTATCGGCTTTAAGGGTGGTGCCTCGGTAGCGGATCATGGCTTCGATGCTGGCCTGCTGATGTCGGTTGGGGCGGGTCTTCTTCTATCATTTGGCCTTCCACTGCTTGCCTTTGCTTTGTTGAAGGTGTTCACAAAATTCTCTCGGCTTGATGCGGCGGCCGTGGCTGCGCATTACGGCTCAATAAGCATCGTAACCTTTGTGGCCGCAACCTCGGTTCTTGAGGGACGGGCGATTGCTGCAGAGGGCTATATGGTTGCGGTCGCCGCAGCGATGGAGGCACCGGCGATCCTGTCGGCCCTATGGTTGGTCTCTCGAAATGGATCGGGTGGGCGGATGGAGCCGGGGTTGATGCGCGAGATCATGCTCAATGGCTCTATCGTGTTACTTGTTGGTAGTTTTGTCATTGGAATCGTGACCGGTGAAAAAGGACTGGCCGAAATTGCACCTTTCATAGTCTCTCCCTTCAAAGGCGTTTTATGCTTGTTCCTGCTGGACATGGGGTTGGTCGCGGGACGCGGGTTGAGACAATCAAGAGGAATTTTGGGATTCGGTGCAGTGGCATTTGGTATTGTGATGCCGCTGGCCGGATCAAGCATTGGACTTATCTTGGCGATGATGATCGGGCTGTCCACGGGCGGAGTGGTGCTCTTGATGGTGCTTTCTGCGTCTGCTTCCTACATCGCAGTGCCTGCGGCTATGCGGGTCGCACTGCCAGAGGCGAACCCTGCTATCTATCTGACACTATCGTTGGGCGTGACGTTTCCGTTCAATCTTACCTTAGGCATTCCTCTTTATGTGGCCGTTGCCACCCAACTCACCGGAGGCTGACATGCAGATGACCCCCGCTAAACGCGTCGAAATCGTGATTGAAAAACCACTCGAAGGACGACTTACCGATGCTCTGACAAAAGCGAACGTTACGGGCTATACGGTCGTGCCCGTGCGCGGAGGCTCGGGCCGATCCGGGCCTTGGACGCGTGAAGGTCAGGTTGGCCGTGCCGGAATGGTGATGGTTGTTTGCCTAATCAAGCCAGAGCGATTGGATGCGCTTTTGGAAGCCGCCTTTGCAGTGGTTGAGCGTCATATCGGCGTCATCTCGGTCAGCGATACGCTTGTCCTCAGGGCCGAGCGTTTCTGATGGCTAACCGTGACGTTGCGTTGCCATCGGGTGGACAATAAATACACGTCAGAAAGTGGCTTTGGGTTTGGCACGTCGTTGACTGTTGAAGCGGACCTTCGTCTGAACTGAAACATATCGAAGTTTGGGCTCGGAGCTGCCTTCCGCACCGCAGAAAGGATCGCCGGTCCTTTACCGTTTGAAAGTCGGCTGTCGCCTTTGCCCCAATCTTACCGCGCACGTGCAGCGAATGCACACTTTCCGCCCTTTGGGAAGGTTGCTGCTCTCGGCCCAAAGCTGTCATTCGGCCAAGTTGCACTAAGTGTCGGCTTAGAACCCAAAGCAGTCCTCTTAAAGCGCTTAGTTGCTGGCGCAATCTCAGCTCATGTGCGGACAATCCATGTGTTAGGTGCCAAATGGACACTGCGGTAGATGAAGCCAAGTTTCCATTGGCATTCTATGCCCACCACCGTCACTCTTGGCCTCAACCAAAAGCGAGTGTTGTAGCCGTATGCCCATAATTTTGTCCGCGTCCAAGCCCGACCAGCGGCCTACTAACTGATGCTGAGCAAACCAGCCACGACGTGGAGGATGCCACATACATCGGCGTTACTTGGGAAGGATAAGCTCAGGTATGGAAGCAAGAGGACGGCAAACTTTTCCGCCCAGGCATCCCGCGCTTTACGGTTCTACCGATAGCGGCTGAGGGCAGCGTCGCCGCCACACTGCTGAAAAAGTGTCATCCCAACGCTACCCTGCACCAGATGGCGCTTGATCCGGGACAGTATTACCCACGCATTGCCCGCCCGCATGACCAGCACCCAAATGACATGCCAATGCCCCAGAGTGGCGCGTGGCCTGAAGCCGACGAGACTTTTGATGCTGCCCGGCACGTCTCAACGCTGGTGGATGAGCTTGACGGCATTCTCAATACCGTCGAGCCCGCCGTCGATAACTTTGCGGCATTCGGCAATCGCATTCGAAACCTGCTTATACTGACCTGTACTGAGTGCGAAAATCAGATGCGGGCAGTGCTGCGCGAGAATGGCTTAGCTGGCGGTGGCCCAACCAAGGACCGCTATACCACGAACCACTTTGTGAAGCTTCAAAAGCCTATGCGCTTAGCTGAGTACGGGATCAGTTTTGCTGAAGTGCCATGGCTTGGTGTCATGCGCCCAATTCACCTGTGGAAGGAGGCGGAACCAACCAAAACAATTGATCGGTACGAGCGTTACAACGCCTCAAAGCACGACCGCAGCGCCAGTATTAGCAAAGCAAACCTGTTATCAGTGTTTCAGGCCCTGTCTGCTTTGTGGATTTTGCTTACCGCGCAGTACGGACCCTCCGGCTGGCGCATTAGGTCGGGCAGCGAGAGGGTCTTTGAGTGCGTCGAGGCCCCGCGCTGGCGCTACAGCGATGTCTATACCTTCCCCTATAAGGGCACCGATAAGCGCGGTGAGGCTATGAAGCTCTTTGCGTCTACACAATTACGGTCGATGTGAACGGCGCTCAGTTTTACCCGGGCCGTCCGGCCAGTGGGCATCGTCAGCGCTCCATTGCCCTTGCCCGCACTTGGGACCTGACGCAACGGGACTAAAGGCCGAAAGTCCGCTTAGCGGACCAACACGATATGCGGACACCCCGTTTTTTTTGGTTTCCTTGGTGTTTGATGGTGCTTTATCCATAGGGATCAAAACTGGAAAGGCGTCTTTTGCCCATAAGCGAGGTGGGTTTGTCGGGTTTCGCAGATAAGTCCCGATCAAGCTCTCGCTGGAATGAAAATAAATTCGCAAGATCTTATTTCGTCCGGTGAAGGTTGTGGACTGATGCTATTCTCTCACAAGCGCCTGAGGAGTAGCTCAAGAGAAATTCCGTGATCATCCTCGCCGCAGCTCCGGGTGTCTGCAAGCAGCGTGAATACCTAAGTGTTCAGGAAATAAACATATTGCCGATTATGCGATCTTTCGTGTGGAAGGGCGGTTTGCCGACATTCGCTGCACCTGCAAACTAAATGGGCACGTCCTAAGAAAGCAGACGCTCAGGGCCACGACCCAGTTTTCTTCGGGGTGCATCTGCAGCGAAGGTCTGCAGTGAGCCTAACTCAGTCATTGCGATTTTATGCTGCGTGCGCTCGCAGCGCGAATAATGCGGCAGAAGCGAAGAAATCCTTGCCGCCGCGCAGCAGAACAAAGTCGGTGATTTTGTAGCGGAAGCCGCCATCAGAGTTGAAAAAGCCCACGAAAACGGCTAATCTCGGGCCAACACGATGTCACTTGAGAAATATACGCTCAAGACTTTTCAATGACACGCCAGGTCTTTGGGTTCCGAGTTTCCGATAACCCCAAAAAGGGCATTTGTGGCCCGGGTATTGTAAGAAAACTATTAGAAGGAATGCGCGAATGACCATTCGGTCCGACGGCTTTAATTTCATGAAGTTTGTTCATTTTCGTCCGGCGAAATCGAATAAGGACGTCAGGAAGGCGGCGGAACAAAACAAAAAGCGCAGACCCAAGCGGGCGGAAAAGGGTTTTGATCCGACAACAGAAACACTGCGATACAAGGCTGCATTGCGAGAATTGCGCGGGTTGAATTTTTCGCGAGACGTGACGACCAACCCGCATGACAAGAAAAAGAGTTTCCTGACTCTGAGCGAACATGGGGTGCATCGTCTGTCTGACGAGACAAAAGCCACGCTGGACGAGGCTGGCGTTGATACCAACAGGCACACCCATTATCAGATCCGCGATATTTTGGACCAGCACCTGATTAATCAGGTCAATCCGCCGTCGGTATTTACGGCTGAGGCGGATGGGGCTGGAAATGTACCAGTTGGGCAATTGCAATCTGTCGGCACGGCCCACCTAATGGTGGTGAAGCAACATGTGAAACGATACGAGCCTGCGGAAATTGCCCACATCGAAAATGTTCTGTCAGGCGAGGAGAAGGCCCGTCACCATAAGGTTTTGACCCGCACCGAGGAGACGTTTTCAACCACGAGTGAAACCACGACGGAAACCGAAGAATCCCTTGATACGACGGAGCGGTTCGAACTTGAAAAAGAAACCGAGAAAGTCTTTGAACGGGAAACCGAGCTTGGTGCGGAGCTTTCGCTGTCTGGCAAGTATGGCCCGACGGTGTCATTCGACAGCAATTTTTCAGCCGGTCAGACAACGTCGCAATCGAATTCCGCGTCTCAGGCAAGCACCTTTGCGCGCGAAACGGTCGAGCGGTCACGCGAGCGGGTCGTCGCAAAGGTGACGACCGCACGTGAGAACAAGCTGATTCGCGAGATTGTGCATTCCAACGACCATTCGCAATCCAACAAGGGCGAGGAGCACCGTGTCGGGATTTATCAGTTTGTTGATAAAGTCTATGAATCGCAGGTTTTTGACTACGGACGCCGACAGATGTTTGATTTCATGCTGCCGGAGCCCGCGTCGTTCTATTGGTTCCTGCGGCAAAGCAAAGCGCTGGAGAGTGACGAGAACGCGCCGCGCAAGCTGGAGGAAATGGATATTCAAAGTGCGCGGGACATCACGCGTCACAACTATCTAAATCTGGCCGCCGCCTATGGGGTGACGGACCTGCCGGAACCACCTACGATCAAGACGACGCGGCGTGTCAGGCTGGCCCATAACAATGGGTCCGTGAGTGACTCCAAGGTCCACAAGAGCGGCGTTTCGGCGGAACTGGATATTCCGCCTGGCTACGTACCGATCCGGATTCATCCGACAATCTTGGCGACATCTGATGAAACGCTGCACCTGACGCTTCACGTTGGTGGGACGATCTTGAATTTCGCAAAAGCGGACTTTGAGGAAGTGTCGGTTGGGGGTGGGCACAAGCGGTACACTATCAGTTCACCTGCTGGTTTCTGGATTATCACGCCGCAGTCAGAGTTGATGTCGGTGGGGGAAGAAAAGCTCTATTTCGACGTCTATGCCTATGAGAGCGCGAATTATTCGATCCAGATCGAAGTTGAATTCTATGCCAGTTATGATCAGGTCGAAGGGGAGCATTTTGTCATTACCAAGTGGCAAAAGGAGGTTCATGGCCTGCTGACAGAAGCTTATCGGGATGCGCTGTATTTGTGGCGTCAAGACAGGGCCGTCGCCCAAGCAGCGCTGGCCGCGACGACGCGGGACACGACGGATTTTGGCGCACCTCCGGCAGCCGTCAACAAAATGATCAGTGATGAATTAAAGAAACATGCCATCGCGATCATTCGGGCCAGCCATCTGGGCGAGGACGCGACCGGCCATAGCGGCAAGCCGCCCAAGTTTTCGATTACCGATGCGTTGCTCGATGGGGAGGAAGTGCGGTTTCTGGAACACGCATTTGAGTGGGGGCAGATGCAGTACGTCTTCTACCCCTACTACTGGGCGCGGCCGCTGGACGATTGCAGCGGCTGGACGGATAGGGCGCTGAGCCAGAACCCAAGTTTCACCATGGAGGAGTTTCTGAAGGCCGGATATGCCCGCGTGGTCGTGCCGGTTCGTGAGGGATTCGACCGCGCGGTCAGCTATTTCATTGAAAACGGAGAGGTCTTTAGCGGAGAGGGGCAACCAGATGTTACCAATCCGCTTTATATCTCGATTGTCGATGAAATCCGTGAGCGGACGCAGGCCGGCAAAGATGAAATCGCCGTGGATGAGCCATGGGAAACGCGGCTTCCGACGTCTGCGGTTATTGTCCGCCGACAGGAGACTTTGCCGACATGGACGAGGCCTGACCCCGAAGAGTGGAAATGGCAGCCGGATCTATAGACAGAATGCGCTGCGGCGCTTGGGGGCTATGAGATGGCACTGACCTCAGAACAAAAAATGCAATTGCTGGCGACGGTTTCGCATGCGCGTCACACGTCAAACGCCTATGCCGACACAATCGGCAACAGTGCTTTGACTGCCTATCTTCAGGCGCAGGAAACGCTGAACAGCATTCGGTCGGGCCCCAGCACGGTGACGGCGATTGATGTCATTTTGCCGTTCATGTTGTCTATCGCATTGGATCTCGTGGGGATGAAGATCCAATCCTATTCGAAACAAATTTTGGGCCGGATTACCGCGTCGCGTGCCTTGGGGGCCAAATTCATTTCCGAAATCGATGGCGTCAAACTGAAATCGACGACGAAACTTTACGCGGGCGTGACGGTGCGGCGCGATTTTAGCAAGACTGTTCAGGCGATTGAGGCGCATCGATTGGAAGAAGCTTGGTTGTCCAAGGCGGAAGAAGGGGTCGGGACGCTTTGGTCCGGCTTGGGGGCTGGTGAGGTCAAGAAGGTCTTGAACGGTTCCTACAAGGCCAAAGGGCGCACGCCCGGGCGGTCCCGCACGGTTTCATTGGTGGACGGTGCAAAGCGGTATGCGATTCATCAGAAGCTGATCACGAACACCATTCTGGATGAGGTCGAAAGCCGCATTCTGATCGAAGAGACTGATGATCACGAATATTACGACGCGCTTGAGAAAGACATCAACGAGGCGTTCCGCCCGATCATTTACAATCGCCATATTATAAGTCTGGACGAGATCGGCGACGCCTATGGCGAATATTTTGAGCAGCAGATTTGGGCTTTGCTGTTTTTCGGGGGAAATGTGTTGGCGCTGCGAGGGCCAGAAAAGATTGGTGATAGTTATGGCGTCGAGTTCTTCGGAGATCGCAACAAGGACTATGCGTTGACCCATTACCTGCTGCCGAAGTTTGCCAGAGGGAAAGAGTATTATTCGAAGAAGTCGTCCAAAGATTTTAATCATTTTAGCGAGATCGTTTTCATGCTGAACGAGTTTCGCAAGATCGTGCGGGCGATGAAGGGGCGTGAGCGGGATTTCGGCCCCGCGAAGATCAATTTGATGGAGTGAGGTGCGCCTCAGAAGGCTTCGATGATCGCCAAGATCACCAGGACAAAGTTTACTTCTTGTTTGGTGCCCCAGTCGACCGACCGAGACACCGGATAGAGCCTACATTTTGTTTTGAAGCTCGCTGAGCCGTGCTCCATGCCAGATGCAATAAATAGAAGCTGAACAAATGAGTGAAAGGCAAGAAATGGGAATTCGCGATGAATGGTAATGACTGCTTGGATTTCGAAAAAGTTAATCAAGCAAGAGCGGACGTTTGTGCATTTGCGACGAATTGGTGCTTTGTCCGCACTTTGTTGGTCTGATAGGCGTGCGGCGAAAGCACGGTCTCGGTTCCAATCAAAACGACGCACACGAATGACCGGATTGACGAAAAGCGCTGCGTTGCAACAACACAGCTGCCGCGACTGCAAGCAAATGCTGCGTCAGCGAAGTGCAGAAAACCAAGATCCGGAAAGTCCCGCATAGTGTGAATTCGCTCATCGCAGGTTTTGCACTTGCAGCGAAAGTCCGGTCTGACGGGCCGCACCGCAGTATGACCGAGACTGGGTGAATGGCAGGTCTGGGCCGTTCGTGGCTGTTCGTGTTCCTGGACGCAAAGGGCGGAAAGCGGACGTTCGCTGCGACCGCGAGAAAGTCACGGGCCCAAGCTCTATGCTGACATCCGAGAAACGGGACAGCCGAACTTCGCCACGTGCTGAAACAAGGCAAATTCGAGCCTTCTTCAGGCCAGAAAGCGAGAAAAGACGCACTGCCAGAGACAGAACTGTGGGTTAGCGGCAGCAAATGTCAGCCAAGCCGATCTGCCATCAAACCGCAATGCTGAAGACACGAACCAGGCCGTGATAGAGTTTTGGGTATTGGCAGGAGTATGATATTCAGGGCTTGAGGGGAGGCATATGAAGTGGACACGATAAGCCTCACATTTGAGATGGTCGTCGTTCTCGGCCTACTCCTCTTTACGGTTCTGCTTTTTGTTTCAGAGATCGTACGGATAGATTTCGCTGCAATTCTCGTCATGGTGTTGCTCGGGCTCTTGAGCCAGCTTCCGGGGCTTGGGTCCCTTGCCGACGTTAGTCAGCTATTCAACGGACTCGCGTCCAACGCTGTCGTTTCCATCATCGCAGTGATGATCATCGGTGCAGGGCTCGACAAGACAGGATTGATGAGCAAGGTCGCTGCGTTGATCTTGAGGTATGGTGGTAATAGTGAGGCCCGGGTCGTGCCGATAATTTCCGGTACCGTTGGGATAATTTCTTCATTCATGCAGAACGTCGGTGCGGCGGCATTGTTCTTGCCAGTGGTCAGTCGAATCTCGGTGCGCACCGAACTTCCGCTCAGCCGGCTGCTGATGCCCATGGGGTTCTGCGCCATTCTTGGCGGCACGATGACCATGGTCGGATCTTCACCTTTGATTCTGTTGAATGATCTCATTCTCACCGCAAATCAGTCACTTGGCGACCAGCAACAGATGGCCACCTTTGGCCTCTTCTCAGTCACACCTATCGGCATCGCGCTCGTAGTCACGGGGATACTGTACTTTGTAATTTTCGGGCGCTGGGTCCTGCCAGCAGACAAGAAAGCAGGTGATGCGACGAGCGGGCGGTCCATGAAGGAATACCTGAAAGAGCTCTACGGGCTAAAAACCGACATATTCGAGATCACCATTCCCGAAGGAAACCCGGTTGCTGGACTGACGTTCGATGACATCATCCAGAAGTACCATATCTACATCATTGGCAGCGCCTATCAGGGTAAGACTTGGTTTGCGCCGGTGATCCAGACTGAAATCAGGGCACCCTGTCGGGTGGCCGTGCTTGGCAGCGCCAGAGAAGTCCAACACATGGTGGACGATGCAGGGTTCACCCTGCATAAAAAGCTGGACGTTTTCGCGGAAGACTACGCGCCCACCCGGTCCGGTGTCGCCGAGGTCGTCATTCCGCCTGGTTCATCCTTGATCGGTAAATGCGCGCATGACGTCGTTTTCCGCAAAACCTATGGTGCAAGCATGCTGGCCATACACCGCGGCGAAGAGACATTGAGCATTGTCGCAACAGAAGAACATGACCCGACACAAATCGGGGAAGTGCCTTTTCGGGCAGGTGATACCCTGGTCATTCTGAGCACATGGGACGCGTTGACCCGTCTGACCCGAGATCGGGACTTCGTCGTGGTCACCACTGATTTCCCCCGAGAAGAATTACGTCCAACAAAGGTGGGTTGGGCGCTTTTGTTCTTTGCGATTTCTCTGTCCCTGATCCTCTTTACGGATCTACGCCTCTCGCTTTGTCTGCTGACCGGAGCAGTCGGAATGATCCTGACCGGCGTTCTCGACATCGACGACGCATACGAGGCCGTCAGTTGGAGCACTGTTTTCCTCCTTGCGAGCCTCATTCCGCTTGGACAAGCCGTGCAGACGTCAGGCACGGCCGCTTGGATCGCGCAACAGGTTCTCATCTTGCTCGACGGTTGGCCGATTTGGTCACTGCAGACCGGGCTTGCAATCATTGCGACCATCTTCACTTTAATAATGTCAAATGTTGGCGCGACGGTACTTCTGGTTCCGCTGGCCGTTTCGATAGCCGTTGCAGCAGGAGGGGACCCCGCCGCCTTCGCACTCACGGTTGCGATATCAACCTCAAACTCATTCCTAATTCCGACTCATCAGGTCAACGCGCTTATTATGGGCCCCGCAGGCTATAAGGTCACGGATTTCATAAAAAGCGGAGGAATAATGACCGTCTTGTTCCTGATCGTCTCACTCTTGGTAATGAACATGATCCAATGAATCGGCGATTGAACTTGGAGGCGAGCTCTCCTTAGTTTTCTCGCTTAACAATCAAGAACTTCTGGTACGGCTCTGCCCCCCGAAACTTGGACGGTTTGAAACTGGAGTTTTCGGTTTGTAGACGCGCACTTAACGGTTCGCATCTTTCATTGATTTGAAAAGAAAAAATCCCGAAAGCAGCGCAAGATTTTTCATGGGGTTTGCGCAATATTTTTCGTAATTAGCGCAAAGCATCTCGCCACGAATATTTTTATGAAATCGGTTTTCTAGAGCAATAAAACGAACCAATCTCCTTAAATTTGAGTAGTGTATTGCAATCAAAAACTGAAAGGAAAAATCCTGGAAATCTGAGTTTGAAGAGCAGCAGGATGTAATCAATTTTCGCTCTCGATTCCCCCAAATGCCAGAGATGACAGCGGAACGTGGTGACATCCGCGTTGGCATCACGTCCATGAGGCCGGTTCTGGACTCAGGACAGAAATCGATTCTCGTTGCCAAGCGAATATGCCCGCAGTTATGTTGGTCGCGTGTCGTCGGGCAAGCCTGTCCTTTACCGCGCATATGCATCGAAAGGGTTTAGTGATGTTGATCGAGCGTGCGACTGCAAATACTGCGATCGAAAACTTTGATAGGCCGCTTGCTCTCTTTGATGCAATGTCGAGCGCCGTCTATACGACGGACCAAAACGGACTCATCACCTATTTCAATCCTGCCGCGGCGCGCATGTGGGGGCGCGAGCCGGACATTGGTTCGGCTTACTGGTGCGGCTCTTTCCGTATGGCCCTGCCCGATGGTCGTTACCTCGCCCATGACGAGTGTCCGATGGCTGTCTGCCTCAAGACAGGTGAAGGTACCTGCAACCGAGAGATTCTTGTCGAACGTCCTGACGGCGTGCGCCGTAACATCCTGGTGTCGCCACAGCCGCTGCGCGACGATGCCGGGTGTCTGATCGGCACCATCAACACTCTCACGGATATCACCGAACTGCGCGAGAGCGAGCGGTCGCTTGACGTCAGCACCCAACTGACAGAGGCCATCCTGCGCAACAGTCAGGACTGCATCAAGCTGCTGGACATCGAAGGAACACTGCTTTCGATCAACCCCTGCGGCTGCTCCAGTCTTGAACTGGACTCAGAAACGGATGCCTTGGGGATGAACTATTTCGGGTTCTGGCAGCACACGGACCGCGATGCCGCGCTCGCCGCTGCAGAAGCTGCCCGGAAGACCGGTTCCGGGCGCTTCACCGCTGACTTCGTCAGCCGCTCCGGAAAGTCGACCACTTGGGATGAAACATTGTCGCTGACTACCGATGGGCAGGGCGTGCCGAATGGGTTTCTGGTGATTTCGCGCGACATGTCGCAAGAACTGAACGAGGCGCGCGAAAAGAAACAGCAATTGGAGCAACAGAAGGCGCTGACGGAAATCGGGGCGCTGGCGCTGTCTGAAATTTCGTTCCAGGAGTTCATGGACCGAACGATTGCACGAGTGGCCGAGGTTCTGGATCTGCCGCTGGCGAAGATTCTGCCCTATGCGGATCAGGCCGATCATTTGTGGCTGGCGGCGGGCGTGGGCTGGCATGACGGACTTGTTGGTCATGCGAATGTTGGCGTCGAACTGGCCTCACAGGCAGGCTACACGCTTTCCGTGGGCGGGCCCGTCATTGTTCACGACTTGCAGACGGAGACGCGATTCAACGGACCGCCTCTTTTGCATGATCACGGCGTGCGCAGCGGGATGAGCGTGACCATTCCGGGAAACGGTGCGCGCCCATTTGGCGTGATCGGGGTGCACGACACGCGGCTGCGCCAGTTTGACGAAAGCCAGATTTCCTTTCTGGTCACGGTCGCCAATCTGGTTGCCAGCTGCCACCGCCAGAATGAATTCGCTGAGCGCCAGACGCTTCTTGTCCGCGAGATCGCGCACAGATCTGGCAACATGCTGCAGTTCGTCACGTCCATTTTCAATCAGACCGTCCGCAACTCCGAAAATCTGGACGACGCGAAAGAAAAGTTCGGACTGCGCCTGCATCAGATGGCGAAATCGAACCTCCTGATCAGCAATGATGGCTGGAGCAAGACCAACTTTCGCGATCTCGTCATGCAGACTTTGGAGCCTTTTCGAGATCGTATTGATGCAACGGGCCGCGAGGTGATGCTGCCGGCCGAACTGTGCTTTGACCTTGGGCTCGTGCTGCACGAACTGGCAACCAATTCCACCAAGTATGGAGCGTTTTCCGGCGACCATGGAAAGGTTTCGCTTGATTGGAAGGTGGAGACACGGGATGGCAGACAGGACTTCGTGATCATGTGGTCAGATCAAAAAGCGCCGCGTTGTGTCGAAGCACACAGCACGGGCTTCGGCACAAAGCTGATCCACCAATTGATCCAATCGAAATGGGCCGGACGTGTAACGACCGAATTGGAGCCAAATTATTGTTGCTGTATTTCGCTGCCTTTTCCGGGCCGGTTGGCTGACAATTCTAATATTTGAGATATTGCATACGCAAGGTCGCGCCCAAAAATGATAATTCCGCCCCGGAAGACTTGAGACGCGTGCGCTACGGCCCGAGAACGGCGGTGGAATGGTCGGCCGCGGTAGCGGCGGGATGAGTCGTTTCTTGGTTTGCGGTGTCATGAGCGATACACATGCGGGCATGGCCCAGCTTCTAATTGTATATCATTTGAAAACTGGCGGCAGTCAGCAGATGGCGGAGGCGGTGATGGCAACTGCGGCGCGTGACGAAGTCGAAACCGTTCTGAAAACCGCGGAAACGGCCGTTCGGGAGGACCTGCTCCGCGCCAGTGAACGAATGGCCGGTCCTGTGAAGCTGCAACGCGGCATTAGATCGATCGGCCAACGGCCGGTAATGGGATGTACCGGCTGCTTCACCCGGCAGGTTAGGCTGAGCCTATTGAACCTGTATTTAGGAGAAGTAGCATGGCGAAGAG